>Ga0210388_10000021_pt1 | contig 287803 bp, 258 predicted proteins | sample IncBWC19OmetaG_FD_155485 | JGI IMG/M metagenome (GOLD analysis project Ga0210388, IMG submission 155485) | Forest soil microbial communities from Barre Woods Harvard Forest LTER site, Petersham, Massachusetts, United States - Inc-BW-C-19-O ...
CCGGGCCGCCGAAAATGCCGTGACCGGCGAACGCAAGCCCTCGCGCGCCAGTTAGAAAAATAGTGCAAGGCTCCATTCACAAGTTGTAGTTGACCGAGCCGCGTGGGAAACATACCGTTTTTGGTATGAATGCAGTGATCAATATCGTCGAACTCGAGAATCAGGTTGTCTCGGCGACCTATCGAAACCTGATGGTGAGGGCGAAAGTCGTCGTCGTCAACAAGACCAGCGGCGAACAATTGCCCGATCCGGTGGTCACGATCGCCTCTCCGGCCCCTGTGGGCGCTTTCAGGATCAGGCTGCCGGAGTCGGTCGAACCGGGAACCTATTTCCTCGGAGCGCTCAACGGCCGCGGCGAACATGCGGCGAAAAGCGCCGAGTTCGAGGTCGGCTGACGTCGCGTTTTGCCGGATTCTTGGGGCTTTGTTTGCCATATTGGCGAATCGGGAATTGTTATTTGCCGCGATCGGCGCCCGTGGTGTAAAGCGGCCCATCGGCGCTTCGCCCGTGAGCGCCGCGTGGTCGGAACCGACTTGATGACGTTGTGGTTTTTGTTCGCCCTGATGACGGCCGCGGCCATCTTTGCCGTGCTCTGGCCGCTGCGCCATGGCGGCGGTCCGCCCCGCGACGGCAACGAGGCGGCGGTCTACAAGGACCAGCTCGCTGAAATCGACCGCGACGTGGCGAGCGAGCTGATCGGGCCGTCGGAAGCGCAGGCTGCGCGCGTTGAAATCAGCCGCCGCCTGCTGGCGGCGGTCGACAGCCAGCGCGATACCCTTGGTGCCTCGAATATCCGCTGGCGCCGCATGGCGGCGGTAATCGCGTTGGTCGGGCTGCCGGTCGTGGCGATTGCGCTCTATGTTCCGCTCGGCTCGCCGCAGCTCGGCGATTTTCCGCTTGCCGAACGCATCCGAGCCCCCGGCGCCAACCAGCCGCTCGACAATCTGGTGGCGCAGGTTCAACAGCACCTGGAAAAGAATCCGGATGACGGCCGCGGCTGGGAGGTGCTCGCGCCGGTGCTGTCCAGGCTCGGCCGTTTCGACGAGGCGGCTCGCGCCTATCGCAATTCGATCACCTATAATGGCGACAGTGCCGAGCGGCGCTCCGCGCTCGGCGAAGCGCTGGCCGACGCCGCCGGCGGCGTTGTCACCGCGGAGGCGAAGGCCGAATTCGAACACGCCATCGCGCTGAATGCGGACGAGGCGAGAGCGAACTACTTCATCGGGCTTGCCGCCGAACAGGACGGCCGCGCTGCCGACGCCGCATCGATCTGGCGCACGATGCTCGAAAAGGCGCCGCAAGGCGCGCCGTGGCGTCCACTGGTCCGCTCCGCACTGGCGCGGGTCGGCGGCGGCTCGACCGCCCCCGCACTGTCGGATGACAAGATGGCGGCGGCAAAGGACATGAACGAGACTGATCGCAACGCCATGATTCGCGGCATGGTCGAACGCCTCGCCGGCCGCTTGAAGCAAAACGGCGACGACGTCGAGGGATGGCTACGGCTGGTGCGAGCCTATATGGTGCTGGGTGACCGCGACAAGGCGATAGGCGCGCTCAAGGATGCCCGTCAGGCGGTGGCCAACAACGCCGAGCGATTGAGGCAACTCAATGAAGGCCTGAAGGATATCGGGCTCGATGGATGAGCATGATGCTGAAACTCGTGCGGTGGTGCACCTAGAGGCCAAATCATGACGCGCAAGCAGCGGCGTTTGACGGTCATCGGCGGCTCGCTGGCAGTGTTTGCGCTGGCACTCGCGCTGGTGCTGAACGCGATGCGCGATTCGATCCTGTTTTTCTCGACGCCTTCGATGGTGGCCGAGAAGCATGTGCCCGCGGGCCGGCGCTTCCGGCTCGGCGGCCTGGTGGAGCAGGGCTCGGTGATGCGCGCCGCCGACCATGCCGTCAGCTTCAAGGTCGGCGACGGCAGCGCCACGCTGCCGGTTTCCTACAAGGGAATTCTGCCCGATCTGTTTCGCGAAGGTCAGGGCATCGTCGCCGAGGGCGCGCTCGACGCCTCCGGCGTGTTCAGGGCCGACACCGTGCTGGCCAAGCACGACGAGAACTACATGCCGAGGGACCTTGCGGACGCGCTGAAGAAGCAAGGCCTCTGGAACGACGAACACGGCAAGAAGCCGGATGCCGAGGCGAAGCCTGCGGCCATTCAGGGAGCGTCGCGATGATCGCCGAAGCCGGACATTACGCGCTGGTGCTGGCGCTGGCGCTGGCGCTGATCCAGTCCACCCTGCCGATTCTCGGCGCACGTCTGCGCGATCCCGCCTTGATGAATGTGGCGCGCTCGGCCGCGCTGGCGCAGCTCTTGTTCGTGGCGGCGTCATTCGCGGCGCTCGTCACCCTGCACGTCACCTCGGATTTCTCCGTGGTCAACGTGTTCGAGAATTCGCACTCCATGAAGCCGATGATCTACAAGATCACCGGCGTATGGGGCAATCACGAAGGCTCGATGCTGCTGTGGGTGTTGATCCTCGCCGTGTTCGGCGGCATGGTTGCGGCATTCGGCAACAACCTGCCGCTGTCGCTGCGCGCCCATGTGCTGGCGGTGCAGGCCTGGATCGCCAGCGCGTTCTATCTGTTCATCCTGATCACCTCGAATCCGTTCCTGCGCATCGCCGATCCGCCGATCGAGGGCCGCGACCTCAATCCGGTGCTGCAGGACATCGGGCTCGCCGTGCATCCGCCGATGCTCTATCTCGGCTATGTCGGTTTCTCGATTTCATTCTCGTTTGCAATCGCAGCCCTGATCGAGGGGCGGATCGACGCGGCGTGGGCGCGTTGGGTGCGGCCCTGGACCCTGGTGGCGTGGATATTCCTCACGCTCGGCATCGCGATGGGTTCGTATTGGGCCTATTACGAACTCGGCTGGGGCGGCTGGTGGTTCTGGGATCCGGTCGAGAACGCTTCGCTGATGCCCTGGCTCGCCGGCACCGCGCTCTTGCATTCGCTGGTGGTGATGGAAAAGCGCAACGCGCTGAAGGTCTGGACCATCCTGCTTTCGATCCTGGCGTTCTCGCTGTCGCTGCTCGGCACATTCCTGGTGCGCTCGGGCGTTTTGACCTCGGTGCATGCCTTCGCGACCGATCCGACCCGGGGCGTGTTCATCCTGCTGATCCTGTGCCTCTTCATCGGCGGCAGTCTCTTGCTGTTCGCCTGGCGCGCCTCGGCGCTGAAACAGGGCGGCCTGTTCGCGCCGATCTCGCGCGAAGGCGCACTCGTGCTCAACAATCTGTTCCTCACCACCGCCTGCGCCACGGTGTTCATCGGAACGCTGTATCCGCTGGCGCTGGAAGTCCTGACCGGTGAAAGAATCTCGGTCGGCGCGCCATTTTTCAACCTCACCTTCGGACCGCTGTTCGTGCCGCTGCTGGTGGCGGTGCCGTTCGGACCGCTGCTGGCGTGGAAGCGCGGCGACCTGCTCGGCGCGGCGCAACGGTTGACCGCAGCCGGCGTCGCCGCGCTCGTCGCCATTGCCGTGCTGTGGGCCTGGACGACCAGCGGCAGCGCGTTCGCGCCGCTTGCGATCGGGCTCGGCGTATTCGTCATTGCTGGTGCGCTGAGCGACCTTGCCGAGCGCACCGGCCTGTTCCGCATGCCGCTTTCGGTTGCGATGCGGCGCGCGCGCGGATTGCCGCGCTCGAACTGGGGCTCGGTATTCGCCCATGCCGGCGTCGGCATCGCCCTGATCGGGATCGTGTGCGAGACGACGTGGAACAGCGAATATATCGGATCGATGAAGCCCGGCGATGTCGCCAGGATTGCCGGTTACGAGTTGACGCTCGACGGCATCCGGCAGCAGCAGGGACCGAACTATAACGAGATGGTCGCGCAGTTCACCGCCAGTCTGGATGGCAAGCGACTCAGCGTGATGACACCCTCGAAGCGCAATTTCACCACCCGGGGAGCCACCACCACCGAGGCGGCGCTGCTGACGCGCGGGGCAAGCCAGCTCTATATCTCGCTCGGCGAACCTGCCGCCGATGGGTCGATCGCGGTGCGCATCTATCACAAGCCGATGGTGCTGCTGATCTGGTTTGGTCCGGTGCTGATGGCGTTCGGCGGCATGCTGTCGCTGTCGGACCGTCGGCTGCGCGTCGGCGCGCCGAGGCCGGCGAGAGCGCTGCGCGGCTTGCAGGCGGCGGAGTGATCGCATTGAGGAAAATCCTTGCCCTGGTGTTTGCCGTTGCCGTGATGGCGGCATCGTCCGCCGCCTGGGCCGTGCAGCCCGACGAGATCATGGCCGATCCGGTCAAGGAGGCGAGGGCGCGCGCGTTGTCGCAGGAATTGCGCTGCATGGTGTGCCAGAACCAGTCGATCGACGATTCCGAGGCGCCGCTGGCGCGCGATTTGCGCTTGCTGGTGCGTGAGCGGCTTGCGGCCGGCGACAGCGATTCCCAGGTGATCGATTTCCTGGTCGCCCGCTACGGTCAATTCGTGCTGCTGAAGCCGCGGCTGGAGCGGCAGACGTTGCTGCTGTGGCTGCTGCCGCCGTTGGCGCTCTTCGGTGGCGGGATCGCGCTGTGGCTGCACAGCCGGCGGCGCGCCGGCCTGGCGGCGGAAGCGACGGCGAGTCTTTCGCCCGACGAGGAGGCGCGGCTGGCGGCGCTGATGTCGGACGAGGCGTCCGGGGAACAATCGGCCCAGCCCCTGCGATAAGCTGCCCTCGCCCTGCGATGAACCGTTTTCGCCCTGTGATAAGCCGTTTTCGCCTGCGATAAACTGCCGCATTCATTCGGCCCTTCATTACAAAAGTTTAATTCCGCCGCCAGCGCGCCGTAAGGCGGAAATACCCATGTTGGGTCGAGCTAATCAGCTCGCCCCGCACGCTAGATTCTGGCCCTGGAGATCTCCGTATGCACGACCGTCCGACCGATCTTTCGTCCCGTCCGCCGTTCCGGGCACCCCGCCGTTCGCTGTTCTCGGCCCGCAAATTCGCGCTGATGGCCTCCGTGGTCGCCGGCCTCGGCGTCGCGGTCTACGGATTTGCGCCCTCGCACGGCCCGGTCGATCTTTTCAGCAGCCCCGCGCACGCGCAGGTCAACAATGAAGTCAGCAAGGTCGAGAAGCCGATCGGCTTTGCCGACATCGTCGAGCGCGTCAAACCCTCGGTGATTTCGGTCAAGGTCAACATCAACGAGAAGGTAGCCAAGGACGACAACACCGGCAACGACGATTCGCCGTTCCAGCCGGGCTCGCCGATGGAACGCTTCTTCCGCCGCTTTGGCGGACCCGATGGCCTGCCCCCGGGCCTGCGTCCCCGCGGTCGTGGTGTCATCACAGGCCAGGGTTCCGGCTTCTTCATTTCCGCCGATGGCTACGCCGTGACCAACAACCACGTGGTTGACGGCGCCGACAAGGTCGAAGTCACGACCGACGACGGCAAGGTCTACAAGGCCAGCGTGATCGGTACCGACGCGCGCACCGATCTGGCGCTGATCAAGGTCGAGGGCGGTTCCAATTTCCCGTTCGCCAAGCTTTCCGACGGCAAGCCGCGGATCGGCGACTGGGTGCTGGCGGTCGGCAATCCGTTCGGTCTCGGCGGCACCGTGACGGCCGGCATCGTCTCGGCGAGGGGCCGCGACATCGGCAACGGCCCGTATGACGACTTCATCCAGATCGACGCGCCCGTGAACAAGGGCAACTCCGGCGGTCCGGCGTTCGACACTTCCGGTGAAGTGATGGGCGTCAATACCGCGATCTATTCGCCGTCCGGCGGCAGCGTCGGCATCGCGTTCTCGATTCCCGCCTCGACGGTCAAGAATGTGGTTGCGCAGCTCAAGGACAAGGGCTCGGTCAGCCGCGGCTGGATCGGCGTCCAGATCCAGCCGGTCACGCCCGACATCGCCGACAGCCTCGGGCTGAAGAAGGCCGAAGGCGCGCTGGTAGCGGAACCGCAGGCCAACGGCCCGGCGGCCAAGGCCGGCATCGAATCCGGCGATGTGATCACCAAGGTCAACGGCGAGACGGTCAAGGATGCCCGCGAACTCGCGCGCACCATCGGCGGTTTCTCGCCCGGCACCGCAGTGAAGCTCGACGTGCTGCACAAGGGCGAGGACAAGGTCGTCAACCTGACTCTCGGCCAGTTGCCGAATACGCTGGAAGCCAAGGCCGACACCGATAACGACGACAAGGGCGGGGTGACCCGCGGCACCGACGTGCCCAAACTCGGCCTGACGCTTGCGCCCGCCAACAGTGTCGCCGGCGCCGGCAAGGACGGCGTCGTGGTGACCGAGGTCGATCCGAAGGGCGTCGCCGCCGAGCGCTTCAAGGAAGGCGACGTCATTCTCGAAGTCGCCGGCAAGACGGTTGGCAATGTCGCAGACGTGAGCGAGGCGATCAAGTCCGCGCGCGCCGACAACAAGAACAGCGTTCTGATGCGGGTCAAGAGCGGCGGCTCGATGCACTTCGTGGCGGTGCCGCTGGCGAAGGGCTGATCGCCCCGAGTTTACGAGATGGAGGGTGTCGCCGGCATTAGTCGCCCCCGCCGACGGCTCTTTCCGGGGAGCGGGTGAAGACCCGCTCCCGCTGGTTACCTTCCGGTGGAACAAGCCCCCCTCCGTCGGAAGGTTCAAAGGGCGGTGAGGTCCCCCCAGCTTCACCGCCCGCTTTTTTGGAAGAAGGCGGCAGGTCGCCTTGCACGCGCATGCCGACCGCGCCATGGTGAGAGAAGGCTGGCCCACTTGACCGTAACCGACCAGAATATGCGCCTCTTGATCATCGAAGACGACCGCGAATCGGCCGACTATCTGGCCAAGGCGTTTCGCGAAGTCGGCTATGTCGCCGACCTCGCAGGCGATGGCGACGAAGGGCTGGCGCTGGCAGAGACCGGCGACTACGACGTGCTGGTGGTCGACCGGATGCTGCCCAAGCGCGACGGGCTGTCGCTGATCGGTTCGCTTCGCGACAAGGGCAATCGCACGCCGGTGCTGATCCTCTCCGCGCTCGGACAGGTCGACGACCGCATCAAGGGCCTGCGCGCCGGCGGCGACGATTACCTGCCAAAACCCTATTCGTTCGCCGAATTGCTGGCGCGGGTCGAGGTGCTGTCGCGCCGCCATGGCGGCCCGGCCGAGGAGACCACCTATCGCGTCGGCGACCTCGAGCTCGACCGGCTTTCGCACCGGGTGGCGCGCGGCAAGGACGAATTGACCTTGCAGCCGCGTGAGTTCCGGCTGTTGGAATACCTGATGAAGCATGCCGGCCAGGTGGTGACGCGCACCATGCTCTTGGAAAATGTCTGGGACTACCATTTCGATCCGCAGACCAACGTCATCGACGTGCATATTTCGCGGCTGCGCTCCAAGATCGACAAGGGATTCGAGCGGCCGCTGCTTCATACCATTCGCGGCGCGGGATACATGATCCGTGACGGCATTCGGTAGTGAAGCCGATTTCTGAGGGAGCGTTTCTCTCACGCTAGACTAGGCTGATGCCGATTTCGCCTTCGAACTTCGTTTTGTCGCGCGCCGCTGTGAGCGTTTCCTGCCGCTTGAGCTTGTGAAGGTTTTTCGCATTTTTACGCGCCGCTTTTTCGCAGACTTGACTGGCTTGGCAATGACCAAATCATCCAGGGAAATCGCCAATACCCTCGCAATGGCCGCAAGCGTCTGCACATCGCCTGTCTTTGTTCCGCTCTCGATCTCGGAAACAAAACCCTGAGCGACGCCGATCAATTTCGACAATGCTTCTTGAGTCATGCCGCGGTGCTTGCGCCAGAATGCCAGCGGCGTTTTGGCATTGAGCAACTGGTCCGCTTGTTCATTGGTCAACAGCGCCTCAGTGCCGCTCTCGATATCGGCCAGGATACGGTTGGCGTATACCGCGTCCGCAGTGTCCTCATCGCTCCGACCGGCAGTCAACGCGTAGTATTCGGCGCGCGACAGGATCACAATATCGTCGCCCTGTGGGGTCTTTGTCATGACGGGCATATGCTGCTCTCCTATTCGTAAATTTCGCCGCGCGGACCTACGTCCAGAACGGTAATTGTCGTATCGGTCTCGGTGAACAGTACCCGGAAGCCGGCGATGCGAAGCCGCTTTGCGCTGCTGCCCCTGAGCTGAATGACATTGTTCGCCAGGGCCGCGGGTTCCGCCGCATATTGCTCAATCTTCGCGCGGATCTGCTTCGCGCGATTTCTGTGAGCCTGAAGACTCCGAAGCGCGACTTTGGTGTACAAGACCGCTTTCATTTGGCTCATTATATCTATTAGAGATATCAATGTCCATGAAAAATCTCTCAAAGAGATAGAGGGCTTTTGTTTCGACAACGCCTAACGGCCCGATAACGAGAGGTCGCGCTCCGGTCATCGGGTTCATGGACGCTTTGTCACTTCTGAGGCTCCCGTGACCCGTGATAATGTAAGCAACGGCATTCAAGGATTACTCGCTCCGTGACGGCATTCGGTAAGCTGATCCGAACCACCGCGTTCCGCCTGACGCTGGTCTATCTGTTTTTGTTTGCGTTGTTTGCAGCCTCGCTGCTCGGCTATTTCGCCTGGAACACGCGCCGGCTGATCACCGAGCAGATCGCCACCACGGTGAACGCGGAAACCGGCGAACTCAGCGACATCTTCGGACGCCGCGGCTTGTTCGGCCTGGTCCGCAACATCGAGAACCGGGCGCTGCGGCCCGGCGCCAATCTCTACCTCGTGACCACGCCGACCGGGCAGGCCATTGCCGGCAATGTCGGCTCGCTGGCGCCGGGGGTGATGGCGACCACCGGCTGGTCGGAGACCGCCTACCGCCGGCTCGACGAGCAGGACAATGCCGACCACCGTGCCGTGGTGCGCGTAACCGAACTGCCCGGCGGCTTCCGCCTCCTGATCGGGCGCGATCTGGAGGAGCGGCGGCGGTTGTTCGGAATCGTCGCCAAGGCGGCGCAATGGTCTGTACTGATCGTCGTCGTACTTGGGCTCGGCGGCGGCATTTTCGTCGCGCGGCGGGTGCTGCGCCGGATCGATGCCATGACCGGCACCACCCAGCGCATCATGGCCGGTGATCTCTCCGGGCGGCTGCCGGTCGGGCGCAGCGGCGACGAGCTCGATCGGCTGGCGGAAAATCTCAACGCCATGCTGGAGCGGATCGAAGCCCTGATGATGGGCCTGAAGGAAGTGTCCGACAACATCGCCCACGACCTCAAGACGCCCCTGACGCGACTGCGCAATCGCGCCGAAGAGGCGCTGGCGAAATCCGGCAGCGAGACCGAGTACCGCAATGCCCTGGAACGGACTATCGAGGAATCCGATGGCCTGATCCGGACCTTCAATGCGCTGTTGATGATCGCGCGCGCCGAATCCGGTCAGGCCCGCGGCAACATGGATGACTTCGACGCTGCCGCCGTCGCCAACGGCATTCACGAACTCTATGAGCCGCTGGCGGAAGACGATGGCATGACGCTCCATGTCAAGGCGGCCTCGACGCCGTTGCACGGCAACCGCGAATTGATCAGCCAGGCGCTGGCCAATCTGGTCGAGAATGCCATCAAATACGGCAAGCCCGTGGCCATCGCGCAGCCGCTGAGCGCGGGTGCGAGCCCCGACAGCAGGGAAATCCTGATCGAGGCGCGTCGAGAGGGCGATACCGTGCTGCTCAGCGTCACCGACCATGGGCCGGGGATTCCCGAAGGCGACCGCAAGCACGCGGTGGAGCGATTCGTGCGGCTGGAAGCGAGCCGCACCCAGCCCGGTTCTGGCCTCGGATTGAGTCTGGCCTCGGCGGTGGCCACCCTGCATGGCGGCGAACTCCGCCTCGCCGATGCCCATCCGGGCCTGACCGCGACGCTGGCGATACCGGCCGCCGCCGATGTCGGTGACAGGCTTGCGGCTCAAACGCATGATGTGCCACAGAAGCTGGCATGACCTCATCCGCTGACGACGGCGCGGACCGGCATTGTCTGGCCGCGCGGTTCGTGGACGGCCCCCATGTGTCCGCGCCCGATCAAGCCGAGCAGCGACTGACCGACTGGCTGACCGATCTGGCGCCGGAGCAGTCCGCTGCGCTCGACGATCTCCTCGCCCGCTTTCCCCGCGCCAAGACCATCCTGCTCGGGATCGCGGAAGCCTCGCCCTATCTGTTCGATCTGGTGCGCGCCGACGGCGCCCGCGCGCTGCGCCTGTTGCGCTGCGATCCGGAGGGGCATCTTGCCGGGCTGATCGAAAACACGCGCCGCGACGTATCGGCCGCGGTCGGCGAGGCCGACGCGATGCGGCTGTTGCGGCGGATGAAATCGGAAGCGGCGCTATTGATTGCATGGTGCGATATCGGCGGCGTCTGGCCGGTGATGCGGGTGACCGCGGCGCTGACCGAGCTTGCGGTCACAGCCGTGCAGGCGGCGCTGCGCCATGTGATGCGGCAGGAGGCGGCGCGCGGGCGGCTGCAGCCTGCGAGCCTCGAAGAGCCCGAGCGCAATAGCGGCCTGATCGTGCTCGCCATGGGCAAGATGGGCGCGGACGAGCTGAATTTTTCCAGCGACATCGACCTGATCGTGTTCTTCGATTCCAGGGCGCCGACGCTCGCGAGCGATATCGAGCCGCAGCCGTTTTTCGTGCGCGTCACGCAAGCGCTGGCGCGGCTGTTGCAACAGCGCCGCGGCGAGGGCTACGTGTTCCGGGTCGATCTGCGGCTGCGGCCGGATCCGGCCTCGACGCCGGTGGCGATCTCGACCGAATCCGCCCTGCATTATTACGAGCGGGAAGGGCGGACCTGGGAACGCGCCGCCATGATCAAGGCGCGGCCCTGCGCCGGCGACCTCGTCGCGGGCGAGGCGCTGATGGCGGAGATCGCGCCGTTCGTCTGGCGCAAGCATCTGGATTTCGCGGCGTTGGCCGACGTCCACGACATGAAGCGGCAGATGCAGACCTATCGCGGCCAGAGCGAGATCGCGGTCGAGGGCCACAATGTCAAGGTCGGACGCGGCGGCATCCGCGAGATCGAGTTTTTCGCGCAGACCCAGCAATTGATCGCCGGCGGCCGGCATCCGGAATTGCGGGTGCGGCCGACGCTGCAGGCGCTGGATGTGCTGGCATCGAGTAACTGGATCACCTTCGAGGCGCGCGACCAATTGACCGCGGCCTATCAGTTCCTGCGCCGGGTCGAGCACCGCCTGCAGATGGTGGCGGACGAACAGACCCATTCGCTGCCCGACGAGCCGGAGGCGGTGGAGCGTTTTGCGGGCTTCCTCGGCTATGACAGCCGTGCTTCCTTCGCGCACGATTTGCTGCGCCATCTCAACATCGTGCAGGGCCACTACGAAAAGCTGTTCGAGGGCGATCCGACCGGCACGGCGAAACTGCCGGCGATGGATTACGGCGCCGGTCCCGACGATCCGCGCCTGCTCGAACGCCTCGCCACGCTCGGCTTCAAGAAACCGATCATGGTGGCGGAGACCCTGCAGCAATGGTTGGCCGGCGACTACCGCGTGTTCCGCAGCGAGGCGACGCGAAATGCCTTCGTCGAGTTCGTGCCGGCGCTGATCGACGGCCTGGCGCATGCCGAAGAGCCCGACGGCGCGGTCACAGCCTTCGACCGCTTCCTCGGGGCGTTGCAGCGCGGCGGCCGGCTGATCTCGCTGCTCAGCCAGAACCGCGACCTCGTTGCGCTGGTGGCGCTGATCCTCGGCGCGGCACCCCGGCTCGGCGACATGCTGGCCCGCCAGCCGCAGATCATGGACGGCCTGATCGATCCGCGCTTCTTCGGCGCGATGCCGGACCAGCGCGAACTGTCCGCACGTCTCGCCGCGACGCTTGCCGACGCCAATTCCTACGAGGAGTTCCTCGACCGCCTGCGGCTGTTCGGCCAGGAAAGCCTGTTCCTGATCGGCACGCGCATTCTTTCTGGCACGGTATCTGCGCAGCAGGCCAGTATTGCCTTCGCCGATGTCGCCGAGGGCATCGTTCACACCGTCCATGGTCTCGTCACCGACCAGTTCGCCGCGCAATACGGCCGCATCAAAGGCCAGGAATCCGCGATCATCGCGATGGGCCGGCTCGGCAGCCGCGAGATGACGGCGTCATCCGACCTCGACCTGATCCTGCTCTATGATTTCGATCCCGAGCATCCGGATTCCGATGGGCCGCGCCCGCTGCACGGCGCGCAATATTTCGCGCGCTTCACGCAGCGGCTGATCAGCGCGTTTACGATACGGACCAATTACGGCGTGCTCTACGACATCGACATGCGGCTGCGTCCCTCGGGGCGGGCAGGGCCGCTGGCCTCGCATGTGAACTCGTTTGCCGACTACCAGGAGCGCGAGGCCTGGACCTGGGAACATATGGCGCTGACCCGCGCGCGCGTGATCTCGGCCTCGCCGGAATTTCGCGCTCGAATCGAAACCATCATCCGCGAGGCGCTGACGCGGCGGCGCGAGCCGGCAGGGGTCGCCAAGGACGTGGCCGAGATGCGCCGCGCGATCGCGCTGGAGAAGGGGGACAAGGACGTCTGGGACCTGAAATACGCCGCCGGCGGCATGCTCGATATCGACTTCATCGCCCAGTACCTGCAGCTCGTCCATGCCGCCGACCGGCCCGACATTCTCGACGTCTCCACGCTCGACGTGCTCGACAAGGCGGCCCGCCTCGGCGTGCTGCCGCAGGCTTCCGCCGAGATCCTGCGTGCGGCCGCGCATCTCTATCACGACCTCACGCAGATTCTCCGGCTCTGCGTCAGCGAGCGCTTCAAGCCGGAAAGCGCAGGCGAGGACCTGCAGCGCATCCTGGCGCGCGCCGGCGACGCCCCGGACTTCTCCTCGCTGCAGGCGCGCCTCGAGGAAACCGCAGGCGAGGTGCGGCGCGTATTTCGCGAGATCGTCGAGGGACGGGGTTAGCGCGCGGTGGCGACCTGCACTCCGCCGTCATCGCACGGCTTGACCGGGCGACCCGGTACGCCGCGGCTTTTCGGTTGCATCATACCCCTCAACGTCGTCCCGGCCTCCGAGCCGGGACGACACGGAGGGTAGTTGCGCCTCGGATCAAATTTTCAAACAGCAGCGAAAAGACCCTCGCGATGCTGATTTGCCCGACGACCGGCAGCCCGAGCCGTCTTACCTTTCGATTTTGCCGGCCGCGATCTGCCATTTACGCATCAGTGCATGTCGGTTAGGCTGTGTGCCTCATCGTGAGCCACGCGTCCTTGATGCTTCCGCGGGGCCGAGGGCCGGCCATGCAGCCATTGAATGCAATCTCTTTCGAGACGGTTTTGGGCGAGCGCGTCGAGGACATGCTCAATGCCTGCACGCGATGCGGCAAGTGCGTCGAGGTTTGTCCGAGCGTGAAGCCTGCCGGCATCGCGGATGCGAGCCCTCGGGACATCATCGGTGGCGTGCTCGAGCTCGTGCGAACCGGCGCGGGCCCCGAGGCATCGCGCAAATGGGCGGCGTCCTGCATGCTGAGCGGGGAATGCATCAAGGCGTGCGACTACGGCGTCAATCCGCGCTTCCTGCTGGCAATGGCGCGCCTTGGCATGACGAAGGCCGCGCGCGAGCTGCCGGAACGACGCCGGCAGGGTGTGGAAAAATACCGCGAGATGGGCCGCGACGTGTCGGTGCTCTCGCAGCTGCAGCTCGATGACGAGGTGCTGGAGCGGCTCGGCCAGAAATCGGCGTCGGTGGCAACACCTTCCGAGGTGCCCGACTTCGTGTTCTATACCGGCTGCAATGTGCTGAAGACGCCGCACATCGCGCTGCTTGCTCTCGACATCATGGATGGGCTCGGCATCTCCTATCAGGTGATGGGTGGACCGAGCCATTGCTGCGGCGTCATGCAATTGCGCGCCGGTGACGTCGAGATGTCCGGGCGGATGGGCTCGAGCACGATCGCGAAACTGTCGCAATCAAAATCCGGCGAGGTGATTTCCTGGTGCCCGAGCTGCTTTGTCCAGTTCACCGAAACCACGCTGCCCACGCTCGAACGCCAGCAGGGCGCGCGGCCGTTCGAGATGACGCCGTTCATGGGGTTTCTGGGAGGCCGGCTGGCGCAGTTGAAACCGCTTTTGCAGCGACCGGTTCCGATGCGGGTCGCGCTGCACCGGCATCCCGGCGTCGCCGGCGTCGTGGAGGCCGCCGTCGAACTATTGACGGCCATTCCCGGCCTTGAACTGGTTGACCTCAAGCAGCCCGCCGTCGGCTTGCAAAGCTTCAATATCGCAGCACTTCCCGCGTTCAAGCGCGAATTGCAGTTGAACGAGCTGCAGGCGGCGAGCGACGCCGGCATCGACGCGCTGGTTGCGGTCTATCACTCCGATCATCGCGAGCTTTGTGCGCACGAGCGCGACTGGCCGTTCCGCATCGTCAACATCCTCGAGGTGATCGGCGAGAGCATGGGGCTGTCCCGGCACGATCGTTTCAAGGAGCTCAAGATCATGCAGGACGCCGACCAGATCGTCGCGGAATGCAGCGACCTGATCGCAAGGCATTCGCTCGACCAGGCCATCGCCCGCGACGTCGTCGTCAAGGTGATGCTCGGCGACCAGCCGCTGCCGCTGCGAGGTGGCTCGGCTTAAGCCGCCGCCGAAATCTTCGCTTGCGCCTTTTTCGGGTCGCGCGGCAGCGTCACGCAGACCACGGTGCCCTTGCCGAGCGTGGAGCGCAGCTTCATCGAGCCGCCGTGCAGATTGGTCAGCGAGCGTGCGATAGCCAGCCCCAGCCCTGAGCCGTGATAGGTCTTGGTGAGCTGGCTCTCGACCTGCTCGAAGGGGCGGCCGAGCCGCGCCAGCGATTGCGGTGCGATGCCGATGCCGGTGTCGGCGATCATCAGCCGGATGGAGTCGGGCAGCTCCCGGCTGCGCACCACCACCTTGCCGCCGTCGGGCGTGAATTTGACCGCGTTGGACAACAGGTTGACGAGGATCTGCTTGATGGCGCGGCGGTCGGCCACCACCGGAATGTTGCCGCCGATATTGGCATCCAGCACCAGATTCTTGTCCTCGGCGCGGCCGGACACCACGCGCAGCGATTCCGCCAGCGTCTTCGACAGATCGAGCGGCTCCATGTCGAGCTTCATGCGGCCGGCTTCGATCTTCGACATGTCGAGGATGTCGTTGATGACCTCCAGCAGATAATGGCCGCTGGTCAGGATGTCGTGGCAGTATTCCTGGTATTTTTCCGAGCCGAGCGTGCCGAACATGCCGCTTTCCATGATCTCGGAGAATCCGATGATGGCATTGAGCGGCGTGCGCAGCTCGTGGCTCATATTGGCGAGGAATTTGGACTTGGTCTGGTTGGCTTCCTCGGCGCGGTTCTTCTCCTGCGAATATTTCTCGGCGAGGTCGGCGAGTTCGATGGCCTGGCGCTCGAGCTCGCTTTGCGAGCGCTTCAGGTCGATCACGCTGGCGCGCAGCCGCAAATCGTTGTCGACCAGTTTCTGCTCGTGCTCCTTGATGCGGGTGATGTCGGTGCCGACCGAGACGTAGCCGCCATCCTTGGTGCGGCGCTCGCTGATATGCAGCCATTTGCCGTCGTCGAGCTGCGCCTCGAAGGTGCGGGCGCCCGGCGCCTGGCTGCCGGCCTCATGCAGGCGGGTGCGCACCTCCGGCATGCTGCCGACCTCGATCACGGTTTCGTAGGAGGTGCCCGGTGTCACCGCTGAATCAGGCAGTTTGTGCAGGCGCTGGAAATGCGAGTTGCAGAGCACCAGGCGGTCGCCGGCGTCCCACAGCACGAAGGCTTCCGGAATGGTCTCGATCGCGTCGCGCAGCCGCACATCGGCCTCGACCGTCTTCTCGGCGAGGCTCTTCTGTTCGGTGATGTCGACGGCGATGCCGATCAGGTGCAGGCCGGAATCGGCGGCGCCCTGGCTGAGCTCGCAGCGCACCCGGAGCCAGATCCAGTGGCCGTCGGTATGCTGCATGCGAAAGGTCTGGTCGATGTGGTCGATCTTGCCGGAGATCAGCCGGTCGGCGATCGCGAACAGGTCGATGTCGTCGGATTTCACCAGGGCGTTGACCTCGCCGAAGGTCAGCAAGTCGCTGCGGGTGTCCAGCCCAAGCATGGTGAACATCGATTGCGACCAGAAGATGCGGCCGCGCGACAGGTCCCAGTCCCACAGGCCGCAGCGTCCGCGATTGAGCGCGGTGTCGATGCGGCCGCGCACCGCGTCGTTGATCAGATCGCCCTCGCGGGCACGGGTCGATTGCCAGTGGAACGCAAAGCCCAGGATCAGCACCACGAATCCGGTGGTGGCGGACAGCGTCACCGACAATGCGGCGTCTGAGCGCCACAGCGAGTCGACATTCTCCTGGATGATGATGACCTGGCCCGGCAGCGAGCGGACGATATGGCGGACCGCCAGCGCGCTGGAGCCGTTCGGCAGGGTGATGTCGCTGATGCCGGCCTGCTGTCCCGGCATGGTCAGCGGCAGCGTGGCGCTGATGACGTCGAGAACGCTCGAGGTGTCGCCGAAGCCGGCCTCGACCGGCATGCGGGCGAGCACGCGCTGATCCGCGCCGGTGACGATCACGTGCCGCCCGGCGGCGACCGCCCATGACGGGATCAGGCCGGGCAGCAGCAGTTGCAGGCGCTCGAAGGTGGCGGACCGATCCTGCCGGGTGGAGGCGATGCGGTCGATGCGCTCGGCGAGCAGGTCGCCGATGGCTGCGAGGTCGCGCTTCATCGCGACACGCTTCTGCCGGCTCTGATCGACCACCTGCACGAAGGCGCCAAGGCAAATGGTGATCAGGAAGGCAATGATCAGGGTGGGAACCGCGCGGCGCAGTGCGGGCTCTGCCAACAGCAGCCGGTGATAGGCCGGTTTCGCGATCGACTGCGCCAATCCCTTGATCGAATCGGATTGGACGCACGCGTTCGCCGCATGCGCACGCGCCATGCCGTTGGCCCCCTCGGAAGACTTCTTGCACCCGATCCGGAACGACCCCAGTCCGTGTTCCGAATCACGGCGATTTGAATCCAGTTTTCGCAGGCTGTCGAGAGTCAACGATTCGTTAATTCAAATAAATCTTGTCCAACGGAGAATTCCGACTCCAAACCTCCGCAAAATTACCGACAAAGTGAGTCCAAAAGTAGAACGCGCACGACGACGTTCATCCCACGTCAGGCGTTCGGCGGCTCGGCGTGGCTGATGACGCGCTTGATGGTCGGGAACGCGCGGCGCAGCGCGCGCTCGATCGCATCGACGTTCTCATGCACCTTGATCACGCTCATCGCGGGCGCGGCACGGCAATGGAAGTTGACGATTTCGCCGGCGTCGGTATCGCGCACCCGCACGCTGTGGACGTCGTGGATTGCGGTATCGGCGGCGAAGCTCTTCAGCGCGGCCTCGACGGCCGCGACGCGGTCGGGGGCGGCGTCGGTGCCAAACGGCAATTCCGGCTCCAGCGGTTCGATGTGGGTGTCGACCTCGACGTCCTCGCCGAATTCGTCGCGGATGTTGCGCTCCAGTTCCTGGGCGATGTCGTGGGCCGCGGTCAGCGCCATCTCGCCGTCGACCTCGAGGTCGATGCTGACGGTCAGCCTGCCGCCGAGATCGTGCACGGTGACATGATGGATGGCGAGACCGGAATTGCGCGCGATCACCATGATGCGCTCACGGATGCTCTCATTGTCGCGCGCCACCGGCACCGCGGTAAACGTCAGGTCGGCGTCGTCGAGCGCCTTTGTCACCGCGGCCTGCGCCTTGCGCTTGATCTCCTCGACGCGGTCGATCGGAAAGGTGCGGGGAACCTCGACGATGGCGTCGATGAAGTGCGTCGGGCCGACCATGCGCGCCCGCAACCGTTCGACGCCGACCACGCCGGGCACCGAGCGGATCGCGGCGGCAGCCTTCTCCGCGGCGCCAACGGGTGCGCGGTCGAGCAGGGTTTCCACGGTGGAGCGCGCCATGCGAAGGCCGAGCAGGGCGATCATCAGCGCGACCGCGATGGCGGCCGCGCCATCGCCCCAGCGATAGCCCAGTCCGGAAAGCGCAAGGCCTATGATGACGGCGACCGAGCCCAGCACGTCGGAGGCAAAATGCAGGGCGTCGGCGGCCAGCGCCTGGCTCCTGGTGTCGCGCGCCGCGCGGTGCAGCGCGCGCGCCCGCCAGAAGTTCACAGCGATATCCACCAGCAGCACGATGAACGGGATCGCGGTGATGGTCGGCGGCGGCGCGCCTTCGCTCAGCCGGCTCCAGGATTCGACCAGGATGCCGCCGGCCAGCACATAGAGCATGGCAATGACGCCGAGCGCCGACACGCTCTCGAACTTGCCGTGGCCGTAATGATGTTCCTCGTCGGCCGGGAGGCCGGACACCCGCACCACCATCCAGGTGATGACGGTCGCGACCACGTCGACGGAGGAATGCAGCGCCTCGGAAATCAGCGCGAGCGAGCCGATGGCGATGCCGACCGCGAATTTGGCCGCGGCCATGCCGGCGCTGGCAAAAACCGAGATTGCCGCGACGCGGGATTTCATCGTTTGATCGGAAGGGCGCATGGCGGCGGGGTTTAGCAGCCCGTCATGCAAGATCAAAGCACCGAACAGGATATTAGGAGCTGTTGCGAATTGTTCCGATTAAAGGCTGCGCCTTCACCAGGCTCCTGAGGCCCGCGCGTTTGGTGGCCTCGGCGGCAAACCAGCAGCAACGGAAATGCGGCTAACGCATCGACGGCAGATTGGGCGTTGCGCCGAACAGCGTGGTGAGGGCAAAGCCCGAGTTGGTTAGCTACAGCGTCACCACGATCTTGCCGAGGTGCTTGTTGGCTTCCATGTGCTCGAATGCCTTGCCGATGTCGTCGAAGGCATAGACCTTGTCGATCGGCAATTGCAGCTTTCGCGATTCGACCGCGCCCCAGATATCCCGGCGGACCTCGTCGAAAATCTCGCGGATTTCCTCGATGGTGCGGGTGCGGAAGGTGACGCCGATGTAATGGATGCGGCGGGCGGCGTGCAGATCGAAATTGAATTCGGCGCGGGTGCCGCCGAGCCGGCCGACATTGACGATGCGGCCCTTGATCTTGGTGGCGGCGAGGTTCTGGCTCGCCACCTTGCCCGAGACCTGGTCGACGATCAGGTCGACGCCTTCGCCCGATGTTGCATCCAGCACCTGCTTGACCCAGCCGGGATCGGACGAATCGACCGCGAGATCGGCGCCGAATTCCTTCAGGCGGCCGCGGCGCATCGCATCCGTCGAGGAGCCGATCACGAGCTTGGCGCCCTTGAGCTTTGCGATCTGCATCGCCATCAGGCCGACGCCGGAGCTCGCGCCCTGGATCATGACGGTCTGGCCCGGCTGCAGCGCGCCATTGGTGACGACCGCGTTGTGCATGGTGGCGAGCGCGACGGGCAGCGTCGCGGCTTCCTCGAAATTCATGTTCGAAGGCGCGCGGAACAGCCGGCCGTGATCGGCCAGGGTATATTCGGCGAATGCGGCGCCGCCGGAGCCCATGATCTTGTCGCCGACCTTGACGCCCCTGGCCTCCGGGCCGAGTTCGGCGATCTCGCCCGCCCATTCGATGCCGAGCACGGTACCGACGCCGCCGGCGCTGCCATGGGCATGGCCCTTGGTCATGCCGAGATCGGCGCGGTTGAGCCCGCAGGCGTGCACCTTGACCAGCACTTGCGTGCCCTTGGGTACGGGTTTTGCAACGTCGGTTATTTCAGCGCCGTTGGCGCCGTAAACATAGGCCTTCATGAATTCATTCTCTTTTTTGCTCCCTCTCCCGCTTGCGGGGGAGGGTTGGGGTGGGGGTGGCGCAGCGAGTCAGACTGTTCGTGTGGAGAGAGTTTCCCCCACCCGGCGCGGAGCCTGTCATCGGGCGCGCATTCGCGCGACCCGTTGGCGTCGACCCCCCGCAAGCGGGAGAGGTAAAGCCAAGCCGTCTATTCCGCGGCTTGGCGGCGCGCACCGGTCCTCATGCCTTCCAGCCGGCTGCGAATGATGGTTTCGGCATCATGCATGATGCGCGACACCAGTTCCGCGCAGGAGGGGATATCGTGGATCAATCCCTGCACTTGCCCCGCCGACCAGATGCCCTCATCGGCGTCGCCTGACGCATAGACCATCTTGCCGCGCGCGCCGGCGACGAGGTCGCGGACCTGTTCGAAGGTGGCACCCTCCTTCTCCATGGCGACGACTTTCGTGCTCACCGCGTTTTTGGCGACGCGCGAGGTGTTGCGCATGGTGCGGAAGATCAATTCGGTCTCGCGCTCGTCATTGGCGACGATCTTCTCCTTGATCAGCTGGTGGATCGGGCTCTCTTTGGTGCACATGAAGCGGGTGCCCATGTTGATGCCCTCGGCGCCGAGCGCGAGCGCAGCCACCAGGCCGCGGCCGTCGCCAAAGCCGCCGGAAGCGATCAGCGGAATCTTGACCTTGTCGGCGGCGACCGGAATCAGGATCAGGCCCGGCGTGTCGTCCTCGCCGGGATGGCCGGCGCATTCAAACCCGTCGATCGAGATCGCGTCGACCCCCATGCGCTCCGCCGACAGCGCATGGCGGACGCTGGTGCATTTGTGCACGACCACGATGCCGTGCTTCTTGAACTCGGTGACGTGTTCCTGCGGCTTGTTGCCGGCGGTCTCGACGATCTTGATGCCGCTTTCGATGATGGCCTGGCGGTATTCCGCATAGGGCGGCGGCTTGATGGAAGGCAGGATGGTCAGGTTGACGCCGAACGGCTTGTCGGTGAGGGAGCGACACCGCGCGATCTCCCTGGTGAGATCCTCCGGCGTCGGCTGCGTCAGCGCGGTGATGAAACCGAGCGCGCCGGCGTTCGCAACGGCGGCGACCAGTTCGGCCCGGCCGACCCATTGCATGCCGCCCTGCACGATCGGATGTTCGACGCCGACCAGTTCGGTAAATCGCGTTTTGATCATCTTGAACCCTGATTGTTTCCCCGGCGCGGGCAAACCCGCGCACGTTCTGATTTCTTCGAATTTTCAGGGGCAGGATGCCGTCACGGCCGGCAAATGTCCATGGCCGCGCGGGCGAGGGACCTTCGCGCCCGTTTCGGGTGACGGAATTTCAGCCCGCTTGCGTTTCGCCCGGAGTGGTGGCGAACGACTGGAGCGAACAGTCAGGCCGCGGAGACCGAGGGCGCAGCCGCGTTGGCGGCGTCGTCGAACGCGGTCGAGATGTCGCGAATGCTGATGACGCCGATCAGGCTGAAATTGTCGATCACGGGCAAATGGCGGATGTGGTTCCGGTTCATCAGGTGGCGCGCATGTTCGAGCGTATCGGTCGAGCTGCAGGACACCAGCTGCTGCACCGAGATCAGCTGCGACACCTTCAGATTGACGCCGGCGGCGCCGTGCTCGGCGATGGCGCGCACCACATCGCGTTCGGTGAACATGCCGACCGCCGTATTGCCTTCGGTGCGGACCACGTCCTTGACCACCAGCGCGCTGATATTGCTGGCGCGCATCAATTGCGCGGCAATGCCGACGGTTTCGTTCATTCGCACCGTCGCAACGCGGGCCGTTTTATTGCGCAGGATGTCTCCGACTTGCATCGCAACCTCCTTGATGTGAACCGCAGGGCGCTTCAGTCGAAAGTTACTCTGGTATACATTATGCCAATTGTCAATTTGGGATCAAGTATCATCCGCTACCAAATGCAAAAAAACCAGCAGCGCTACTGACGTTGCAGCGAATCCAGAACTCCCCCGGGCGGCGCAGGTTTCATTTGGCGCGAGCCGGCATGGGGCTTGCACTTTACAGCAAAGCAGGGCGCAGCTGGATGCGCGGCTTGCCGCCGCCCTTATTCAGCCGGGTGTACCTGTCCGACCGCGCCCTTGTTGCCTTCCGAGGCGCTGATCGAGAGCCGCCACGGCCGCACCACGAACAGCGCCAACGCCACCACGATGAAGTTCATGATCGCGGCCACCGCGAACACCGCGTGCCAGTCGCCGGTGTAGTTCTTCAGGAGGTTCGCCAGCGGCACGACGAAGGCCGACAATCCCTTGGCGGTATAGAGCAGGCTGGTGTTGGTGGTGGCGTATTTCGGGCCGAACATGTCGGTGCAGGTCGAGGGAAACAGGCTGAAGATCTCTCCCCAGGTGAAGAAGATCAACGCCGCGCAGATCACGAAGGTCCATGGCGTGGTGCCGGCGGTTCCCAACAGCCAGTAGGCGAGGCCGCCGGCGGTAAACGCGATCGCCATGGTGTATTCGCGCCCGATCTGGTCGGACACCCAGCCGAAGAAGGGCCGCGCGCCGCCATTGGCGACATTGTCGATCACGCCGGATACGATCAGGGTGGTGAAGCCGAACAGGATCACGGTCGACCCGACGCCGTAGTCCTTGGCGATCAGCGCGATCTGCGCCGTCACCATCAGGCCGCTGGCCGACACCAGCACGAACATCACATAGAGCAGCCAGAACACCGGCGAAGCCAGCATCTGGGCCGGCGTGCTCGAATTCTTCGACTGCAATACCTTGACGGCGGATCCGGACGGAATCTCGCCCGGCAGCGGCGGGCGCAGCAGCCACGCCAGCACGAAGATGATGATGCCCTGACCCAACGCGAACCAGAAGAAGGTGTCGGAATATCCGATCGAGGCAATCATCTTTTGAATCGGAATCACGGTGACCGCCGCGCCGGCGCCAAAGCCGGCCGCCGTCAGGCCGACGGCGAGCCCGCGGCGATCGGGAAACCATTTCACGGCATTGCCGACGCAGGTCGCATAAATGCCGCCGGCGCCGATGCCGGATATCACGGCGCCGAAATAGAGCATTTCGAGCGATCCGGCCTTGGCGTTGATGAGCCAGCCGAGCGCGACAAAAACGCCGCCGGCCGCGACCATCAACCTCGGACCGCGCGGACCGAGCGTGTCGACGATCCATCCTTCAAGCGGGGTGAGCCAGGTTTCCAATGCGACGAAAATGGAGAACGCCACCTGGATGCCCGCGACATCCCAGCTATTCGCTTTCGCCATCGGGGCGACGAAGTAGGTCCAGCCATATTGCAGGTTGGCGATCATCGCCATGCAGATGACGCCGACGATGAGTTGCGTCCAGCGGTAGCCGTTTGACGGTGCCTGACCTGGCGCGGTGGCTGCGTTGGCGACCATTGTATCCTCCCAGTGCGCGCTCTTGAGAACTGGCCCGTTAGGCCGCTCCGGCGCTGCACGTTGGAAATTCTGGTATATTATATTCCAATGCGCAAGGCCGAATTTGCCGCAGGAGTTGTCGGCGGTTTGTTGTGCGTTGCAACGCGTGCAGTCTCGGCCGATCGCATCTTGGGATCGCGCCGCGCCGAAGGGCAAGTTCGTTTTGGCGCGCCCGGCGTGTGCAATTTGTCGCAGGCAACCTGATGCCGGCAAAACCGGAAGCCGCCGGCAACCGGGCGCCGCTCCAAGCGGTCTCGACGCTACCGTCGCTTACTCGGCAGCGACCTTGCGCGGCGGATCGAGCGCGCCGGAATCGTGGATTTCGGCGACCTGATGGTCGGTGAAGCCGAGCACCTGGCGGAGGATTTCGTCGGTATGTTCGCCGAGCAGCGGCGAGCGCACCACATCCGACGGGCTGTCCGACAGTTTGATCGGATTGCCGACCGACAGATACTTGCCTCGCTCGGGATGATCGACCTCGACCACGGTGCCGGTGGCGCGCAGCGACGGGTCCTCGGCGAGTTCCTTCATTGACAGGATCGGGCCGCAGGGGATGTCGTCCTTGTTGAGGATCTCCATCGCCTCGAATTTGGTCTTGGTCATCGTCCACTGCTCGATGCGGGCGAAGATTTCGTTGAGCCGCGACAGCCGGGCCGGGGGCTTGGCGTAATCGGGATGGGTCTTCCAGCCGGGCTCGCCGATGATGTCGCAGATCTTCTCCCAGACCGGCGCCTGGGTGATGAAGTAGATGTAGGCGTTGGGATCGTTCTCCCAGCCCTTGCATTTGAGAATGCGGCCGGGCTGGCCGCCGCCGGAATCGTTGCCGGCGCGCGGCACCGCATCGCCGAACGGAATGCCCTCGCCGAACTGGCTGTACTCCTTGAGCGGGCCATGGGCGAGCCGCTGCTGGTCGCGTAGTTTCACGCGCGCCAGATTCAAGACGCCGTCCTGCATCGCGGCGGTGACGCGTTGCCCCTTGCCGGTGACGGTGCGCTGATAGAGCGCGGTGACGATGCCGAGCGCCAGATGCAGCCCGGTGCCGCTGTCGCCGATCTGCGCGCCGGTGACCAGCGGCAGGCCGTCGCGGAAGCCGGTGGTCGAGGCCGCCCCTCCGGTGCATTGCGCGACGTTCTCATAGACCTTGCAGTCTTCGTAAGGACCGGGCCCAAAGCCCTTGATCGAGGCCACGATCATCTTCGGGTTGATGCTCTGGATCTTCTCCCAGGGAAAGCCCATGCGATCGAGCACGCCGGGCCCGAAATTCTCCACCAGCACGTCGCAGCTCTTGATCAGCGCGGTCAGGACTTCCTTGCCCTTCGGGTTCTTGGTGTCGAGCGTGATCGAACGCTTGTTGTGGTTGAGCATGGTGAAATACAGGCTGTCGACATTCGGGACGTCCTGCAATTGACCGCGCGTGATGTCGCCGACGCCGGGGCGCTCGACCTTGATCACGTCGGCGCCGAACCAGGCCAGCAATTGCGTGCAGGTCGGTCCCGACTGGACGTGGGTGAAATCGAGGATTCGAACACCCGTCAGCGCCTTGGTCATCGGTACTCTCCTTGGAATAGTGTTATCGTCATTCCCGCGAGCCCGTTCGTGCGGGAAATAACGCTCGTTGGACTGTCAGCTCACTTCTTTTTCAGCACGCTTTGCGGATTGAGGTTGCCGATACGGCCGCTCTCGGAGCCGGCGGCCGGATCGATCACCGCGTTGATGAGGGTCGGCTTGCCGGAGTCCATCGCCGCGTTGACGGCGCGCTTCAATTCGTCCGGCGACGTCGCATTCACGCCTGTGCCGCCGAAGGCTTCCATCATCTTGTCGTAGCGCGAGCCCTTCACGAACACCGTCGTTGCGGGATCGCTGCCCGCCGAATTGACGTCGGTGCCGCGATAGATGCCGTTGTTGTTGAAGATGACGACGCAGACCGGCAAATTGTAGCGGCAGATGGTCTCGACCTCCATCCCGGAAAATCCAAACGCGCTGTCGCCCTCGACGCAGAGCACCGGCTTGCCGGTTTCGACGGCAGCGGCGATGGCCGAGCCCATGCCGATGCCCATCACACCCCAGGTGCCGACGTCGAGCCGCTTGCGCGGCTGGTACATGTCGATGACGCCGCGCGCGAGGTCGAGCGTGTTGGCGCCCTCGTTGACCAGGATGGCGTCGGGCCGTTCCTTGATGATGGTGCGCAGCACGCCGAGCGCGCCGTGATAGTCCATCGGCGAGTTGTTGTTCATCAGCCGCGGCGCCATCTTGGCGACGTTCTCTTCGCGCTTGGCCTTGACCGAATTGAGCCAGTCGGCGGGCGCCGCCGGCCAGCTGCCGCCCATGCCGTCCAGCAGCGCGGCAACGCAGGAGCCGATGTCGCCGACCACGGGCGCCACGATCTCGACATTGGAGTCCATTTCCTTGGGCTCGATGTCGATCTGGATGAATTTCTTGGGCGCTTCGCCCCAGGTCTTGCCCTTGCCGTGCGACAACAGCCAGTTCAGCCGTGCGCCGATCAGCATCACGACGTCGGCGTCTTTCAGCACGGTCGAACGCGCCGCGCCCGCGCATTGCGGATGCAGGTCCGGCAGCAATCCCTTGGCCATGCTCATGGGCAGGAACGGCGCGCCGCTCTTCTCGACGAAATTCTTGATCGCCTCATCGGCCTGCGCGTAGGCGGCGCCCTTGCCGAGGATGATCAGCGGGCGTTTCGCGCTTTTCAGCACATCGAGCGCCCGCTTGATTGCCGATGGGGCCGGGATCTGCGCCGGCGCGGGATCGATCACCTTGACCAGCGATTTTGCGCCTGCGTCGGCATTCATGACCTGACCGAAAAGCTTTGCCGGCAGGTCGAGATAGACGCCGCCCGGACGGCCGGAGACGGCGGCGCGGATGGCGCGCGCGAAGCCGATGCCGATATCGGCCGCATGCAGCACACGGAACGCCGCCTTGCACAACGGCTTTGCGACCGCGAGCTGGTCCATCTCCTCATAGTCGCCCTGCTGCAGGTCGACGATCTCGCGCTCGGAGGAGCCGGAGACCAGGATCATCGGGAAGCAGTTGGTGGTGGCATGCGCCAGCGCGGTCAGGCCGTTAAGGAAGCCGGGGGCCGAGACGGTGAGGCAGATTCCGGGTTTCTTGGTCAAGAAACCGGCGATGGCGGCCGCGTAGCCCGCGTTCTGCTCATGGCGGAACGACAGCACGCGGATGCCTTCGGCCTGCATCATGCGGCCGAGATCGGTGATCGGGATGCCCGGCACGCCGTAGATGGTATGGATGCCGTTGAGCTTCAGCGCATCGATGACGAGATGAAAGCCATCCGTCAGCTCCTGCTGGGTGTCCGTCGCCTCGGTCTTGGTCGCGGTGTTCAGCATCGGCTGGCCTCCCTGATTTTTCTTGACGAGACGCGTTCGTCGTCTTCTTCAAATCGTCGCCCGGTTTGAAGGGCTGTTATTGGCTAAAACAGTTCCTGCCCGTGGGCTTCCACATAGGCGGCAAGGCCGAGCGTGTGGTCGCGCGCGCGCTTCTCCGCAAGCTCGGTGTCGCGCGCTTCCAGCGCCTCGATGATCGCCATGTGCTCGGGCAGCGAGGTCGCGGTGCGATCCTTGCGTCCGATCGTCAACTGGCGATAGCCGCGCACATGCAGCAGGATGTCGTTGGTCATGTCGACCAGCACCTGCGACTCCGAAAGCGAGATCAGGGCCTGGTGGAAGGCGATGTTGGCCTTGGAATATTCCTCGACATGGTCCTGCGGCAGGCGATCGCGGCCAAAATCCCTGAAGAAGTCGCGCAGCGCCGAAATGTCCTTCTTGCGCGCGGTGGTCGTGATCAGCCGCGCCGCCATGCTTTCCAGCGCGGCCCAGGCCCGGATCATGTCGACGATCTCGGCCTTGGTGCGGCGGACCACGACGATGCCGCGGCGCGGCACGGTCTTCACAAAGCCGTCCTGTTCCAGCATCGCGATGGCTTCGCGGATAGGGGTGCGGCTGACGCCGAGGCGCTCGGACAGAGCGCGCTCGTCGAGCATCACCGGTTCCGGCGTCGCATAGATGTCCATCTTGAGAATGGCTTCCTTCAAGGCCTCATAGGCCTTGTTCTTGAAGCTCGTCTCCGGGGCAATCCGGACGATTGCAATCTCGGCCTCGGCCATGGTGGACTGCGCCTTGGGTTGTTTCCGCGGGGGCACGACAGGTCTCCTCCGTGGGAGCCGTCTTCAACAGAAAAATATTCCGCTTAATTTTTGGCATGCCAAATGCCAGAATGTCAAGTTACCCATGTTTTCAGTACTTCGGCCCTTGTCATACCTTGACAACTTTGCTCCTGGCATACCAAATGCCATAACGAGCCATCAGCGGCCGCAAACGAAGTTGCGGCGGACGCGGACCCGCGTCTGCCACACCCGGGAACACTCACCACGCAAGCGATCGCGGCGCGATGCCGCGGGCGGCGCCACGAATTAAAAACAGACGCCAAGGAGGAAGCCAATGTCGAATTCCAAAGATGCGGTCCGCAAGATTTTAGAATCCGTCAAAGCGGACAAGCGCACGAGCCTGACGGCGCCGGAAGGCAAGCTGGTCTGTGACGCCTATAGTATTCCGGTGCCGAAAGAGGGCGTGGCGAAATCGGCCACTGAAGCTGCGAAGATCGCGACCGACATGGGTTTTCCGGTGGTGATGAAGATCGTCTCGCCCGACATCCTGCACAAGACCGAGGCCGGCGGCGTGGTGGTGGGCGTGAAGAATGCGGCCGAGGCCGAGAAGAATTACGACACCATCCTGGCCAATGCCAAGAAATACAAAGCCGACGCCAAGATCGAAGGCATCCAGGTGCAGCAGATGCTGATCGGCGGCCAGGAGGTCATCGTCGGCGCGGTCACCGACGGCTCGTTCGGCAAGCTGGTGGCGTTCGGCCTCGGCGGCGTGCTGGTCGAGGTGTTGAAGGATATCACCTTCCGCCTCGCGCCGGCGACGAAGGAGGACGCACTCTCGATGCTCGACGGCATCCAGGCCGCCGAGATGCTGAAAGGTGTGCGCGGCTCCGATCCGGCCAACCGCGATGCGATCGCCGCCATCATCGTCAACGTCTCCAAACTGATCACGGATTTTCCTGAGATCGCCGAGATGGACTTGAACCCGGTGTTCGCGACCAAGGATGCGGCTGTCGCCGCCGACGTCCGAATCGTCGTGGATTTCGAACCAAAGCCGCCGCGGCCGCGTCCGAACCATGACGACATCGTGCGCCAGATGAACCGGATCATGAAGCCGAAGGCCGTGGCGGTGATCGGCGCTTCCGCCGAGACCGGCAAGATCGGCAACTCCGTGATGAAGAACCTGATCAATGGCGGCTACAAGGGCGAGATCTATCCGATCCACCCCAAGGCCGACGAGATCATGGGCAAGAAGGTCTTCAAGTCGGTCAAGGACATTCCCGGCGAGGTCGATATCGCGGTATTTGCGATCCCCGCAAGCCTCGTTGCCGGCGCGCTGATCGAATGCGGCGAGAAGAAAGTGGTCGGCGCGATCCTGATTCCCTCGGGCTATGCCGAAACCGGCAATGTGAAGGGGCAGGAGGAAATCCAGGCGATCGGCCAGAAATACGGCATCCGCCTGATGGGACCGAACATCTACGGCTTCTACTACACCCCCGCCAATCTGTGCGCGACCTTCTGTACCGCCTATGACGTCAAGGGCGGCGCCGCGCTGTCGTCGCAGTCCGGCGGCATCGGCATGGCGATCATCGGGTTTTCGCGCTCGGCGAAAATGGGCGTCTCGGCGATCGTCGGCCTCGGCAACAAGTCCGACATCGACGAGGACGATCTCTTGACGTTCTTCGAGCAGGACGACAACACCAAGATCATCGCGCAGCATTGTGAAGATTTGAAAGACGGCCGCGCCTTTGCCGAGGTCGCCAAGCGCGTCTCGAAGAAGAAGCCGATCGTGGTTCTGAAGGCCGGCCGCACCTCGGCGGGCGCCAAGGCCGCGAGTTCGCATACCGGCGCGCTCGCCGGCAACGACAAGATCTATGAGGACGTCTTCAACCAGTCCGGCGTGATCCGCGCCCGCTCTCTCAGGGACATGCTGGATTTCGCCCGCGGCATTCCGATCCTGCCGACGCCGAAGGGCGAGAACGTCGTCATCATCACCGGCGCCGGCGGCTCCGGCGTGCTGCTGTCGGATGCCTGCATCGACAACAATCTCAAGCTGATGGTAATCCCGCCGGACCTCGACGCTGCGTTCCGCAAATTCATCCCGCCATTTGGCGCGGCCGGCAATCCCGTCGACATCACCGGCGGCGAGCCGCCGATCACCTATGTCAACACGGTGAAACTCGGGCTCGAGGACCCGCGCATCCACTCGCTGATCCTCGGTTACTGGCACACCATCGTGACACCGCCGATGGTGTTTGCGAGGAACATGGTGGAAGTGAAGAACGCGATGAAAGCCAAGGGCATCGAGAAGCCGATGGTGGCCTCGCTCGCCGGCGACATCGAGGTCGAGGAGGCCGCCGACTATCTCTACCAGAACGGCATCGTTGCCTACGCCTATTCGACGGAGATTCCGGTCGCGGTCCTCGGCGCGAAGTACAAATGGGCGCGGGGGGCGGGGCTGCTGTAAGGCCCGCAAGCTCCTGGTCGAAAAAATGCCGCCCCGGTTCGGGCGGCATTTTGCGTCGCGCCTGCGACCGGCGCGATCGCGTGCCCGATGCGCGCGAGCGGCTGAAGCCTCGCATCTTACCAGGCGTATCGCTCCGCTCCGTGCTGGCGATGTCTGGTTTGGCATTCCCGGATAGCGGACCTGGTGTTGCGCTTCACTCGATTACCTCGTCGGCCAAAGCGAGTAGCGTGGGCGGCATTGCAAGTCCGAGCAGCTTGACGGTTTGCAGGTTGATGATGAACTCGAACTTTGTGGACTGTTGCACAGGCAAATCGGCGGGCTTCTCTCCCGCGAGAATGCGGCCTGCGTACACGCCGACCTGATGAAAGGCGCTGGCAAAGCGCGGACCATAGCTCATCAGACCACCGATTTCCGTATATTCCCTCAAGGGGTAGATGGTGGGTACGGCGTGGCTTGTCGCCAATGCAACAAGTTGTGCGCGCCAGTCTGTGAACAGTGCGTCAGGGCTGACTAATAACGCAGCATTCTTTTCCGCGACCTTTGCGAAAGCGGCATCGAGTTCGGCGATCGTGTCAGCTTGAAGAATTTCAACCTGCAGGGAGAGTTGCGCGGCGCCGACCTCCAGGTCTTGCAGGCTCGTTTTGGTCAACGGACCGTGCTGCGTGACGAGCGCAGCGAAGCTCGCCGCGTGAGGCAGTAGCTCGCGTAGCAGTCCAAGCCGCTTTGCAGCGAGGTTCGGGCTTATGAAGAAGACGCCTGTGGCATTGCCGCTCGGGTGGTTGAAGCTGGAAACGAGGCCGAGCGCAACGGGGTCGGCAGCCACGCCGAACACAATCGGAATGGTCGAGGTCGCGACTTTCGCTGCAAGGGCGGCTTGGGTAGACCCCGGCGCTGCGATCACATCCACCTTCCTGTCGATCAGATCGGCCGCCAATTCCGGCAGTCGATCGTCTCTCCCCGCCGCCCAACGAAATTCTATCGAGAAGTCGCGGCCCTCGACGTGGCCGGTTTCGCCAAGACCTTTACGAAACTCCGAAACAAAACCGGCATTCGGCTCGGGCGAACCTGCGTGAAGGAAACCGATGATTCGCACAGGCACGTGCTGCGCGCTCGCGGCGAACGAGAATGTAGTCGCTCCACCGAGCAAGGTGATGAACTCGCGCCGTCGCATGAGTTGTCCTCGAAGCAAGGCCCGCAGCCTACCACATCATTGCACGATGAGCGCGTCATACCTCGCTACGAGGTATTCCCGCTTATGTCCGCTCCGGGTCAAAACCGGCCCTGACGGCCCCCGAAACGCGACTTCCGAAATACCGCCATCAGCGGACATCATCAGACCGGCCCGGCATGATTGCTTCGTGCCAGGAGCGGACTCATGCGCCGCAGCAAACGGCAACGTTTATTCGATCACCTCGTCCGGCACTGGCGAGCAGTATTGGCGGAATGGTGAGCTCCAATGCCCTTGCCACTTTCAGGTTTATGACAAGCTCAAATTTTGTTGGCTGCTCGACTGGAAGGCTGGCGGGCAGCGCGCCTTTCAAAATCTTGTCGACATAGTCTGCGCCTTTGCGGCTCAACTGTGTCTGATCTGGTCCATACGCAATCAGGCCTCCAGCCGCCGCGTATTCTCTCGGACCGAAGATTGCAGGGAGTCGGGCCTTGGCAACAAGCTCCGTCGTTTGATGCATGGCACCAATCAGAACTGGGTCCTCCAGCACCAGCATGCTGGCAGCGCCGCCCTCGACGACCTTACCAATTGCCTTCGGCACTTCGTCCAGCGTTCTTGCTTCGTAAACTTGCAATGGCGTTCCGATGACCGCGGCTGCTTTCTTCACCTGCTCGAGCGCGAGGGCAGTGAAAGGTGTGTCGGGGTTGCACAACACAGCAACAAGCCTTTTCCCGGGAACGAGGTCGTTGAGCATCTGCAACTTCTTGGCCGCGATGTCGGTCGCCAGAGCGCTTATGCCGGTGGCATTTCCTCCGGGCTGCCGCAGACTTTTGATTAACCCGGCACCTACAGGGTCGCCAACTGCGGTAAAAACAATCGGTATGCTGCGGGTCGCAGCAATGGCAGCCTTTGCAGCAAGCGTCCCAAATCCCGCAATCAGTACGTCGGGACCTGTCTGGACAAGCTCTGCAGCCAGTTGTGCTAACCGGTCAGCGCGCCCGTCGGCAGACCGATAATCCCAAACCATATTCTGACCTTCGTGGTAGCCCAGTTCTTGCAGTCTTTGCAGAACCGATTTCGCGAAGGTTGCATTCTCGCCAGGGAGCAAAGCGAGATATGCGAGTCGATACGGCTCCGTGGATTTCTGCGCTTGCGTCGCTAATGGCCATAGTATCGGCAAGGCTGCCGCACGTCCAAAAGCGATGATGAAATCGCGCCGTCTCATCGATCCAGATCACCCCGGAGAGGCATTGTAGCCTTTCAACCTGCAGTCTGGAAGTCGTTGGATCGAAGATCGGCGATGTCGCCTATGGGTCAAAAGGCGAAATACTGGCTCCGAGCACGTAGAGTCCGCTTTGCCCCTGATTGCGGATTACCTGCGAACCCCGGAACGTTGAAAGACGACGCAAGAAAGCGGTGTAACCGGGTGACTCGTGGAGCACCTCCACGTGCGATATCGCATTCACCATGCCCCACAACCTGGTAGGCGATACTGATGTCGCCGCTGAACACGTAACGGGTCACGGTAAAGCAAAGTCGTTCATTTTCCCTCGACTATGCCGGCAGGGCGCAATTGTTGCCCCTAGCTTATCAGACGGCGACCGCAGAATCATAGGTTATGTGGCTCAGGGTCAAAAGCGCCGTGTTGGCCGTAATCCAATCACTTCCGGTCTAGCCCGACAACCGGACATATTGAGAAGCGGTTGGCATGTCCGGTTCGCGCCGGTAGTGTTGAAGAAGCACGCCCGCGAGTGCATCAAAAAACGGTGAAGGGAGGACGTCACAGTGACGAATACAGGTCCCGAGAGAGAACCCGTGCGCGCATGGGCAGTCGTCGCGATGATGTTCCTCTTCATGCTGATCAACTTCGCCGACAAGGCGGTGATCGGCCTGGCTGCGGTTCCGATCATCGCCGATCTCCATCTCACGAATGAGCAGTTCGGGCAGGTTGGAAGCGCGTTCTTCCTGTTTTTCTCGATCTCGGCGGTGCTGATTGGCTTTCTCGTCAATCGCGTCTCGACGAAATGGGTGCTGACTGCAATGGCGCTCATCTGGGCGTTCACGCAGCTGCCGATGCTTGGCGTCGTCTCGCTACCGATCCTTTTCGCAAGCCGTATCGTACTTGGCGCCGGAGAGGGGCCGGCCTATCCGGTGGCGCTGCACGCCGTCTACAAATGGTTCGCGAACGAGCGCCGCACGCTGCCGACGAGCCTGGTGGCGATCGGCGGCGCGATCGGCGCCGGCGTCGTCGCGCCGCTCCTCACATGGGTCATCCTCACGTTCAGCTGGCACGCCGCATTCGGCTTTCTCGGCATCGTCGGCCTGGTTTGGGTCGCGGTCTGGATGATCGTCGGCAAGGAAGGCCCGCTCGACACGCATCAGACCGAGGCAGGCGGCGGTGGGCTCACGCACGTGCCCTATGCGACGCTTCTCACTTCCCGGACGGCAATCGGCGTGTTTATCGCTGGCTTCAGCGCTTACTGGGCGCTTACGCTCGCGGTTGTCTGGTTGCCGGCTTTCCTCGTCAAGGCGGCAGGCTACACACCGACGCAGACCGGTTGGATCGTCACGCTGCCGTCGCTGCTACAAATGGTTCTGTCGCCAATAGTCGGTTATGTATCGCAGCGTCTGCTCTTGACGGGGACCACAAGCCGCGTATCGCGCGGGCTGCTTGGGGGCGGCTGCGTCGCCGGTGCGGGTCTCGCCATGATCCTGCTCTCGAAGTCGACGGGCTCCTACGAGCAAATCCCGCTGGTCGCGGTGACCTTCGCGATCGGCAGCCTCATCTACACATTGGGTCCCGCCCTCATCGGTGAGATCAGTCCGGTGCGCCAGCGTGGCGCCATGCTCGGCATCAGCAACGCAATCTATACGCTGGCCGGGCTGGCTGCTCCGTGGTTGATGGGACACATCATCGATATCGGAGCGAACCCCGCGGAAGGCTTCCGCTCCGGCTTCGAATTGGGCGGATCGATTATTCTTGTCGGTGGGTTGCTCGCCATGGTGCTCATCAATCCAGAACGCGATCTCGAGCGCTTTCGGCAAACAGGCGTTACTGCAGCGGGTCTGCGTGCGTCTCCGCCGGCAGCGCAGGCTTGAAACCATTTAGGGACGGGCTCGCGGGACGCCCTCATAGCCATTGCAGGAAGGCATATGACCGAAACCGAACTGGTGGATCAGGCTTTCGAATACACTTTTCCCTATGTGACGATGGGGCGATTGCGCGCCGTCACTTTGGGCGATGGGCGAAAGCCCGGGCGGATCGCGCTCAATGTGTGGAATCACCGTCGAAATCTGGCCGGTCCGAGGGACCGAAGGGTGACGACGCCGAACGCCGATACCGCATACTCGATACTTTGGACGGACCTCGCGAGCGGGCCCATGGCGCTATCAACGCCCGACACCGATGAACGGTATTACTCGCTGGCCTTTCTCAACATGGCCACGGACAATTTCGCAATGGCTGGCCGTCGCGTCTCCGGTACGCGCGCCGAACGTTTCGTCCTCGTCGGGCCCGATTGGGACAAGCCTCTGCCGCGTGATGTCAAGGTCATCCGCGCGCCCAACAACGACGTTGTCGTCCTGTGTCGTATCCTGGTCAACGGCGACGCCGACCTCCCCGCCGTCAACGCCTTGCAGGACGCATTCACTGTCGAGCCATTGGGGGCAGTTTCGAACAAAGTGTGGGATCGTGAAATTGGAATCGGCGAAGGACCGCAACCCTTCGTGAACCTGGCCAACGCCATGCTCGCGCGCAACCCGCCGCCCCGATATGAACGCGCTTTGCTAGAGCGCTTCCGCGAAGTGGGAATCTGCGGCACAGGCCGGTTGTGGGAAGACCTCGCGGACGACACCAAAGCTTTGTGGCGGGAGCGTTGGCCGTCTTTGCTTGGATCGCTCACTGGAGGACTGCTGGGTATCGGACCGGTCGTCAACGGGTGGCGCTACTCAAAAGCCAATTTGGGCAATTTCGGCACGGATTACACGTACCGCGGGCAGGTCGCGTTGGATGGGCTGCTGGCGCTCGAACCAGCGGAGGCCATTTATCCCAGCACGAGAACCGATGCTGAGAACCGGCCTCTCAATGGTGCCCATCGATATCGGTTGAGCCTCCCGGCCGGCGTTCCGCAGGTCAACGCGTTCTGGTCCTTGTCGATGTATCAGAAGGAACCGGACGGCATGCTCTTCTTCGCGAGCAATTCCATCAACCGCTACGCGATCGGCGATCGAACCCCTGGCCTCAAGAGAGACGCCGACGGTTCGCTCACGATCTCCATCCAGCATGAAGAGCCCGCATATGCGACGGAGCGGACGAACTGGCTGCCGGCGCCGTCCGGCGATTTCCATATCGTCTTTCGCGCCTATGAGCCGAAGGCTGCTTTTCGAGATGGAAGGGCACCGCTGCCGGCAGTGGAACGGCTCTAGCGATATCCGAACGATCGAGGTGAGGCGTGTGTACGCCGTCGGCGGGCCGCCCGAGTTTCACCCCGAGGCTGGCTTGCCACTTTCTCATATGCGCGCCCTGGAATGTGGCCATTGAGACGGGATTACCTGCGCACCCCGGAGCTAAACGGTGCGGTGCCGATTGCAGGCGCGCCGGGAGCGGGCGCGCTACTCACGCGAGGCCCGGTGTTGCTCCAGGTGGGGACTGCATTTGTCGTGCCTACCGACGGCCAATAATACGATCCCACTGACGGAGCGGTGACTGTTCCAATGGAGGCTCCGGATTGTCCATAAGTTGTTCCGGATTGCGCCAGGACCGCTGTGCTCGAGAGAGCAAGTGCGGTTGCCAGTGCTATTGTCGCAGGTTTCATGATCGGTGCTTTCTCATCATTTTAATAATAGATAGGCACCAACCAAACCGTCCGCGATCACGCTTGTTTCAATTTGGCGCGAACGGCGGGCGGAGCTACCGGAGTCGTCGGTGAAACGATGCAGGCGTGCGGCGAACCGGTCAGGCCAAGAGGCCGCCGCCGTCGATCGCCAGAGTCTGGCCGGTCACGAAGGTCTGTCGCATCAGGTAGAGATAGCCCTCGGCAATCTCCTGCGCGTCGGCGACATGCCCCACAGGCAGGCGCCGAGCTTCCGAAGCATATAGCTGTTCCCGCGCTTCATCCGGCATCTCACGCCAAAGCGGTGTCTTGACGACGCCGGGGGAGACGATGTTGACGCGTACCGGTGCCAGTTCCAGCGCCAAGGCTCGTGTCAGCCCCTCCATCGCCCCGCAGATACTCGCCGCGACAGACCACCCCGGTCCCGGCCTTGCCCCCGCAACGCCGGATGTGAACACGATCGAGCCGCCGGTTCGGATCCGGCGGTGTCCCCATCGGGCCGCCATGAACGCGCCCCAATAGCGCAGCTCGAAAAAGCGACGGGCGCTGGCGATGTCCGCTTCCGCCAGCGGCGAGAGCTTCAGCGACTCGCCGGCGGTATAGACGAGATGGTCAAAAGGCCCGACAGCGTCAAAAAAAGCCTCGATATCGGTGGCGTTCGAGAGGTCGAGCACGTGTCCTTCCGCGCCGGCAGGAAGCATCGTGAGCGCCCGCTTGACCCGTGCGCCGTCGCGGGAGGCGACCAGCACCCGGGCGCCCTCCGTTGCCGCGGCTTCCGCGACCGCCAGGCCGATACCCGATGTTCCCCCGAGCACGATGATCCGTTTGTCCTTCAATGTCATGGCAGCCTCCTTTTGCGAGAGGCTCATTTTCCATGGCGGCGGCCATTGACGCAAACGCATCCGAGTCCATACAAAGATGACTAGGAGTCACTATCGATGTTCGATGCACGGTTGCTCTCCGGTGTCGGTGTGATGATCGCCGTGGTCGAAGCCGGCAGCTTCATTCGGGCGGCCGACGCACTCGGCCTCACTCCGTCCGGCGTGAGCCGGGCCATCGCGCGGCTGGAGATGCGGATCGGCATCAGGCTATTCGACCGCAACCCACGCGCCGTCGTCCTCACCGAGGAGGGCCGGCGTTTCCATGCCCAGGTTGCACCGCTGCTGAGCGGGATAGCAGAGGCGGCAGAAGAAGCGGCCGGTGCGAGCGCTGCGGTTCGCGGCCGTCTCAAGCTCAACCTCGATCCGTGGTTCGCCCGCATCGTTCTGGCACCTCGCCTGCCCGAGCTGACAACCCGCTATCCCGAGCTCTCATTGGAGCTCCTGGTCAGCAACCATCGCGAGGATATGATGGCCGGCGGCGTCGACCTCGCGCTGCGCTTCGGGCCGCCCGACCCATCGGCGCTGATCGCGCGAAGGATTCTCGAAACGCGCATCATAACCTGCGCGTCTCCGGGCTATCTCGCGCGCCGGGGGACGCCCAAAGTCCCGCAAGACGTCGCCAATCACGAAACGCTGCTGTTCCGAGACCCGCAATCCGGGCGGCCCTTCAACTGGGAGTTTCATCGGCGGAAAAACGTCGTCGAGATTCCCGTCGACGGGCGCGTCGTGATGGACGATCCCTCGGCAGCGTTGGCAGCCTGCGAAGCCGGGCAGGGTTTATTCCAAAGCTTCGAACTGGGCCTGGCCCAGTGGCTCGCGAGCGGGAAGCTCGTGCAGGTCCTGGGCGAATGGTCGGACGAGCGTTTCCCGTTGTATGCCTATTATCCCTCGCGCCGGCAGGCGCCGGCCAAGCTGCGCGCATTTCTCGAATTCATTCACCGGATCGCCGCGAACGCTTAAGTCTGAAGTCTGATTTGTTCCCCTTGGCAGCCGTTCATCGGCATCGTCGCCTATGCCTGTTCGACGGAAATTCCGGTGGCGATGCTCGACGCCAAGTACAAACGGGCGCGCGGGGCGGGGCTGCTGTAATGCGTCGAATTTGATCACAAAAGAGGATGCTGATCGGCTATTTTTCCTCGGTCGACGCTATGCCTCCATTGAGAAGCAGCCTTGGAAGACTTTCGTAGTATCCGCGAACCTCGATCCTGATTCTCTTGGCGTCCTGCATTACCGGGTGTTCAATCTTCAGGGGGGCACCGGGAAAGATAAATCTGTCCGTCATGGCGTCCACCAGGCGCTCATTCCCGGCGATGTCGACGACATAGGTCTTGATGCTCTGGATGTGGGTAATCTCGGGTTCATCCTCCGCAAGCTCCAGAAAAAGCGCAGGCCCTTCGTGCCATCGAATATCGGTCTGAACACGATCCGAACCCGATGCCCCGACCAAGACTCGCCCATAGGAGGTGGGCCCGCCGTCGGGGGTCTCTTGAAAAAGCATTCTTGGACAAGAACCCTCCTGAGATCCAAATTGCATCGTAATCTGTGATGGATCGAATTGCCGAAGTTTGATTTCCTTTCCTTCCGCCACCGCGGCCGAGAGCCGCACGCGCGGCCCGTAAGTATAGGGGGTGAGTGAAGGTGCCGGTGTGGGCTTCTTGAACGCATCCAATGTTTTTTTGAATAAGATTCTTCCTTTTTCGTCCTTCAGGACGATCGGTTTGGGATACCGCTTGATCTGTTCCCAATATTTCAGTCTCTCAGCCTCGGTTGGCGGGTCACTGAGCATATCCGACGGACGCAACTCGATCTGCAACGGGACCACGACCGTCTCGTTCGATTGCAACATTCCAATGGGAAACGTCAGTTCAAACGGTGTCCAGTCCTTGTCATCATCCGGAAACCGCAACCGATCTGAGTCAATCTGGCCGCCCCTTACCGCGGAAATCGGCATCACCTTTCCTTGAACATTCTCCAGCACGGCAACCTGAACGAAGAGAGTCCGCGGCCACAAGTAGATCAACCCGCTCCGCTCCGGGACGCAAACATTACCGCTCGTGTACAGAAACAAGAAATCGGGAGGCCAGCCCGCTCGGGCAAAATATCGCATCGCCGACACGGTAATGTTTTCTAGTGCTACGCGTTGTTGGTTGGCGATGATCCGCGGCGCGCCCGTCGGCAAAATTCCGGCGGCGATCCCGAGTGATTTTTTCGCAACGAGATTCCGGAGTCGCGTGATGTTGCCCGCGTAGTTCTCCAGATCATCAGCGGTCACTGCGCGCCACAAGATAACAGTACTGAGCAGATCAACCGGACTCTCATCAGACGCCACTTCATTCGCGTAAGACATCGAGTAGTTCGGAGCAAACTGGTTAGTGTTTTGCACGGCGAGGTAGGCGTCTATATCCGGAAAGGTGATCGTCTCCTCGCCGTTGTATAATTTCAGGTGGCCCAGCGATTTCCGGAAATGCTCTTCCGATTGGTCGCCGCTCGATGAATTTGTCGAACTCTGAAGGTAGCTGGAAATCTGCCTTGGGCCGGAGTCGTCCAAATAAGACCCGAAGCGATTCAAGAGCAGGGAAAGCTCATCGTAGACCTTGGTCTTCAACACATAGGGCTTGTTACCGACGAGCTTCGCGAGGTTACCAACGATGTTGCCGGCGAGCAGCAACGAGGTGCTCGTCGAATCAAGCCATACATACCTGATCCGCAACGCCCTGGCCGGATCGGCTTCATCGGAACAAACCGCGGAGGGTATCTGAACGGTTTGCGATCCACTGCCGGTGTTGAGTACCGAGACATTGCAGTTGCCCTGCGTGACGGTGATCCCGCCTGGTTTCTGTTGAGCGGCTACGTTCCCGACCGGCAAGACCAGGCAGAGGTGGAGCACTACCAGCTGCCATCCTCGGATCATGTGTCTCTCCCATCGGGAAATGTCAGCGCTCGACGACGGCATTGCCGCAACCGGTCGAAAGAACGCTTGAGTTAGAGTTTCCCTGGGTTACGGTGATGTTGCCCTCTTTGGAAGAGCACCCGCCGGCGGAGTGAGCTAGAAACGCGGTTAGAGAACCTGCGGCGGCGAGCCCCAAGACTCCGAAGATCATGACGCTGATAGCGCGGTTGGCCTGCGCTCGCGATAGCTTCTGGGCAAGCTTGGAAATCAAAATGTCGCGAAACAAAAATATGACGATTAGTAAAATTACACCGCCAGCCCCAGCGAATTCACCAACTATTGTAAGCGTTTCTGCGCTCATCGAGCCGACGTCTCGGGCAGAGGAAACATCCACAGTAGCATGCATCTCGGGATTGCGAAAGCCTCCGCATTCACTCCGCGGAAGAGATTTGGACGGCGCGAGTGCGTTAATGATCCGCGCGGCATGAAGCCTACCGCCGACTTCCGAAGTGGGTCAAAAAATGACCTCGGCCCGCGCAATCAGGAGGTCCGCTTTGGCCCGGTGAACGGATATCGCCAATCCGACTTCTCGGCTCTCGAAAGTGCCGACAAGAGTGATGGGCTTACAAAGCCTATCGTCATCCACTTCGTAGATTGCGCACCTTACAGCGCTTGCCGCGCGCCAAGGCCGACCATGAATCGTTCCCGGATCTGCACGGGATCGCGCCGGGTGGCGCCGACGCCGGGCTTGTCGTCGATGCGCACGCCGATCAGCGTCGGACCGGAGGCGGTCAGCGACTGATCGATCAGGCGCTCGAAATCTTCCTCGTCGGCGGCCCAGGCGCTGTTCGCAAGGCCGCAGCCGATCGCGATCGCCACGAGGTCGGAGACGGCGGCGGCCGGCGTCGGCTGCGCGCCGGTGATCTGGTAGACGCCGTTGTCCATCACCACCATGGTGAGGTTGTCGGGCTTCAGCGTCGCGATCGTCGACAGGCACCCCATCTGCATCAACAGCGAGCCGTCGCCCTCCAGCGCGAACACGCGGCGCTTCGGCTGCGCCAGCGCCACGCCGAGCGCGATCGGAAACGCCAGCCCCATGCTGCCCAGCATATAGAAGTTCTGCGGCCGATGGCCGGCGGCCCAGAGGTCGAAATTGGTGTTGCCGATGCCGCCGACCACGGCTTCCTCGTTCTTCAGCTTTGCCACCAGGCGCGAGGTGAGATCGAACCGGTTCATCACCTTGGTGTTGCGAGCGGGGGTCGTGCTTGCGATGTTCATGGCCGATCTCACTTGTCGAACACTTTGCCGCCGGTCAAGAGCGGGTTGAGGATCAGCGCGACCGGCGCCTGCGTGGTGATGGCCTGCTTGATCGAGCGGTCGACGATGAATTCGAATTCGTCGAGCCGGGTGCAGGTGTGGTACTCGATCGCCAGCGATTCCAGCACCGGCCGCATGGTGCGGCAGACCAGCGCCTGCCCGTAGTTGAATTCGCCAAGCGTGCCGCGTTCCGAGACGAACATGATCAGCGGAATCTGGCTCGGGACCACCAGCGACGCCAGCACGTTGGCGAGCGTGGCAAATCCACTGGTCTGCATCAGCACCGCGCCCTTCATGCCGGCCATCCAGGCGCCGGAGACGATGCCGACGGCTTCTTCCTCGCGCGCGGTGGGAAAGGTGGTGAAGAACGGGTCGGCGTGAATGTTCCTGATCAGCGTGGTCAGCACGCGGTCGGGCACGTAGGGCACCAGCCGGATGTCGTTGCGCTTGAGCGTCTGCAACACCACGTCGTGCCAGCTCTTCTCCTGCGAGGCCTTTTGCTGGGCGCTTTTGGGTGAGGTTTGTTCCGCGGCTACCGCCATCGAAGTCTCCGTGTGCGCGACGATCCCTGTTCGCGATACCATCGCCGCAGGGCGCCGAAACTTGACGCGATCCCCGGGATTGTCAACATGTCCCGATCGTGGCTGTGACCTGCGCCGGATGGCGATGCCATGGGCCAGCCCAGATGCGATAATGAAGCAACAAGAATACCGGGAGGCGGGAGGGATGGCTTTGCGCAGGTGGTCATGGGGTGAGCGGGTCCGGCGGGCCGCCATTCTGGCGGCATCCGCAGCTGCGATCGCGGGCGGCCCGGCATTCGCCCAGTCGCCATTCCCGTCGCGGCCCGTGCATATTTTCGTGCCCTATGCCGCCGGCGGCGCGGTCGATATCCTCGCGCGCACGCTGGGAGATGCGGTTTCCAGGCAATGGGGGCAGGGCGTGGTGGTCGAGAACCGGCCCGGCGCGGGCGGTGTGATCGCCTCGCAAGCGCTGGCGACTTCGGCGCCCGACGGATACACCCTGATCGTCGTCGCTAGCGGCCATCCGACCAATTCGTTTCTCTACGCCAACCTTCCCTACGACACGTTCAAGGATTTCACGCCGATCTCTCTGTTGGCTTCTTCGCCCAATATCCTGCTGGTGCGCGCGGATTCGCCGTTCAAGACGATGGCTGACCTGATCGCGGCGGCACGCGCCAAGCCGGGAACACTGACCTTCGGTAACGCCGGGCCGGGAACCTCGACGCACCTGGCCGGTGAGCTCCTGAAGAATCTCGCCAGGATCGACATCAGCGCGATTTCCTACAAAGGCGGCGCGCCGGCGATCAACGATCTCTTGGGCGGGCAGATCACGATGTCGTTCAACAACGGGCCGGAATCCGTCGGTCAGCTTTCGGCCGGCACCGTCCGCGCGCTCGGGGTCACGACCGCCAAGCGGGCCTCGTTCCTGCCCGACGTGCCCAGCATCAGCGAAACCGTGCCGGGCTACGACACCGAAGTGTGGTGGGGCCTGCTCGGGCCGGCCAACATGCCGCCCGATGTAGTTGCAAAGCTCTCGCATGATTTCGTCGCGGCGCTGAACACGGATTCGGTGAAGGAGCGGCTGAACAAGCTCGGCGCATTGCCGATCGGCAGCACGCGAGAGGTCTTCGACGCCAAGATTCACGCCGATTACGACAAATGGGGGCCGATCATCAGGGCCGCCGGCATCAAGGCCGAATGATGCGGCGGAGCGAGCGCGCCAGCGTTTGAAATCGAACCAAGCCGATGGCCACATCTGTTCCGTGGCAACCTTCTGGAGATCAGCATGTCCCGACTTACCGTCTATCTCGCGCGCCTCATCGGTCTCTTCATCGTGTTGCTGATTGCCGATTTGCTGTTGCACGGCAGCGCCGTGGTCGAAAGCGGGATGGCCGACAAGCCGCTGATGTTCACCTATGGCGTCATCAGCCTTGGCCTCGGTCTTGCGCTGGTGCTCGGGCACAATGTGTGGTCGGGCGGCGCGTTGCCGGTGGTGGTCACGCTGGTCGGATGGCTGATCCTGGCCAAGGGGCTGCTGCTGCTGTATCTGCCGCCGGAAACGCTGACCGGGATGTATGCCGGGATACATTTTAGCGAGCATCTTTTTCTCTATGTCGTGCCCTCGCTCCTGATCGGCCTCTATCTGACCTGGGCCGGCTTCACCGCGCCGGCCGCGCGCTCCTCATAGCTTCGGGACTTGCCGCACGTGGAACCACCGATGATTCCGGCCTGCCTGCCGCCGCGCGACGTCAGCCGGCCGAAACGCCCGCCACCGCCAGGCGCCTGCGATACGCACGCCCATGTATTTGGGCCCGCCGCGAAGTTTCCCTACGCGGCCGACCGCAGCTACACGCCGCCGGACGCGCCGCTCGACAAATATCTCGGCATGCTCGACGCCATCGGATTTGCGCGCGGCGTGCTGGTGCAGGGCAGCGCGCATGGCCACGACAATGCCGCGATGCTCGATGCGCTGGCGCAGCGGCCGGAGCGTTTGCGTGGTGTCGCGGTGGCCGATGGCGAGGTTTCGCCCGAAACCTTGCGCGAATGGAACCGGATCGGCGTCCGCGGCTTGCGCTTCAATCATTTCTTTCGCGACGGCCAATTGCATTATCGCGGCGGCGTGCCGCTCGCCGCGGCCAAACGGCTTGCGCCCGTCATGGAAGAACTCGGCTGGCATCTGCAGCTCTGGATCGACGTCAAGGATTTGCCGGACACGATCCCGGAATTGAAATCGCTGGGCCTGCCGGTGGTGATCGACCATATGGGCCGCACCGATGCGCGCGCAGGGACGGCAACGGCCGGCTTCCAGAGCCTGTTGCGCGCGGTCGGCGACGGCTGGTGCTGGGCAAAACTCTCCGGCGCCCACAGGATTTCCCGTCAGGCTCCCGATTATCCCGACGCGCGGCCGTTTCATGAAGCTCTCGTCGCGGCCAATCCCGAGCGGCTGGTGTGGGGCGGCGACTGGCCGCATCCGCGCATCGAGGGCGAGATGCCCGATGCCGGGCATCTGTTCGAACTGTTTCAGATGTGGACGCCGGATGGGGCGACGCAACACCGCATCCTCGTCACCAATCCCGCCAATCTCTATGGTTTCCCGAACTGAAAGTCCCTCAATGAGCGTCAACAACAAGCGCGTGTTCTACGTCAAATATCTCTCCAATCCGATCTATGCCGAGATCCTGCAGGCCCGGCCCGACGTGCGACTCGACCGACTCGAGAATGAAAGCCCCGACGAGGTCGCGGCTCCAATTCTGGCCGCCGCGCACGCCTATCAGGTCGGCGCCGCGCGCGATGAACTCGCGCCGCACTTTCACGTCCATGCCGACCTGTTGCGCCGCGCGCCGAACCTGCTGATCGTCTCCTCCAACGGCGCGGGCTTTGATCCCGTCGATGTCGAGGCCTGCACGGCGGCGGGCGTGGTGGTGGTCAACCAGTCCGGCGGCAATGCGCAGTCGGTCGCCGAGCACGCGCTCGGCATGCTCTTGACCTTGTCGAAACGCATCATCCAGGCCGACCGCGCGCTGCGGCGCGACGCCAACGTCAACCGCAACGAATTGATGGGCACCGAAGTGCACGGCAAGACCGTCGGCATCGTCGGGCTGGGCAATGTCGGCCGCCGCATCGCCGCGCTCTGCCGCGGCCTGCTCGGCATGAACGTGCTGGCCTACGATCCCTATCTGTCGGCGACCGAAATGGCCGAGCGCGGCGGGGAGAACGTCACGCTCGACGAATTGCTGCGCCGCTCGGACTATGTGTCGATCAACTGTCCGTTGACCAGGGAGAGCCGCGGCATGATCGGCGCGCGCGAATTCGCCAGCATGCAGAAGCATGCCTATTTCATCACCACGGCGCGCGGCTTCATTCATGACGAGGCGGCGCTGCTGGAGGCGCTACGCAACAAGCAGATCGCCGGCGCCGGCCTCGACGTCTGGTCCAAGGAGCCGCCGCCGCCGCAGCATCCGTTGCTGCAATTCGACAACGTGCTGGCGAGCCCGCATACCGCGGGCGTGACCAAGGAGGCGCGCGAGAACATGGGCCGGATCGCCGCCGAGCAGATGCTGGACGCGCTCGATGGCAAGCGTCCGCCGCGCATCATCAACCCGGAAGTCTGGCCCGACTATGTCAGGCGTTTTGAGCGGACGTTTGGATTTGCGCCGGGATAGCGGTTGCGGCCGCTATTATATTGACTATGACTTTTGAAGTTATATGTTGAATGGGTGATGCTGGCTTCGGCCGGTTGCTGCACTCCATTCCTTCTTTGGACCATCAGGATCATTCGATGCCGGCGGGTTCCGACCGCTATTGTCCCATGGCGCGATCGCTGGATATTATCGGCGATCGCTGGACGATGTTGATGCTGCGTGATCTTGCGCTGGATGGTCCGCGTAAATTCCAGGATTTTGAGCAATCGCTGTCCGGGATCAGTCCCAATACGCTTTCGTCGCGGCTGAAGACGCTGGAGGACAACGGGATCGTCGAACGGCGCTTCTATTCCGATCATCCGCCGCGGGCGGAATACGTGCTGACTGCCAAGGGCACGGAGCTCAGGCCGGTGCTTCGCGCGCTCAAAGCATGGGGCGAGAAGTATACCCGCCCGTGATGGGCATCTCTCCGCTCAAGCCGCTTCCGCTGCCTCGACACGCGCGCGCCTTGCCGCAATCCCGCCCGAGAACGGTTTCCAGATCGCAACGATGGTCGTCACCAGCAACAGGACCAGGATGGTTGCGCCGTAAGGTCCCGTCCGCGCGATATTGTCGAGAAATTGCGGCGCCAGCTGACCGTGCTCGGCGGACCACCGCGCCCACTGCGTCGCCGCGTCTGTGGCGGGCGTCAGCGCGAAAATCGAGATCGACAAGATCGCGATGCTGAGACCGAACTTGATCCAGGCCCAAACCGGCACGCGCCATCCGTAGCGCAGCAGCACCAGCAGGATTCCCGTCGCCATCATCAACAGGAAGCCGGTCTGGATCAGGCTGTGGCTGGACGCAGTGATGAGGTTGCGTCCAACCGAGAGGAGGTGCAGGTCCGTGCCGCGCGTTTGCCGGTCGATGATGAGGTTGGCGAAGATCGTCCCGACGCACAGCGCGAGGCCGATGAAATGAAACAACAGAGTGGCCCGTACAAATTGTTGCCTGATGCTAACGGTCTTCATGGACGTGACCCCTCTGTCGTCATCATTCGGGATAGCGCGCGAAGTAACATGGGACGGGCTTTAGTCTAGGATATCCGGCTATAAACTATTATTTGAGAAGTCACTATTATTTTAGTAGTAATGATCAAGAGGGAGGGCGCTGGCGCTGATTGCCGGCGGCGCGTTCCTCGGCGGCATCACGTTCGGCCGTTACGGCCGGCTCGCGCTATGGTACCGGCGTGCCGTGAGCCCGCTCGCCGACCCCGAAGCTGTCCCGCGCGGATGAGGGCGACGATCCTCTTGTCGCGATAGAAGATTCCAGCTGCGGTTGGTTTCGGCACGGCAACAAAACCACTGTCTGAAACGGATCGGACGACAGGCACGTTGCTATTTTCGATGCGCCCTCGACACGCCTTTGGGCCAGTCCCATTTTGATGGTGGGCACTTGGCTGAGCGATGTTTCCGCCGGCTCCAGAGGAAATCGAGACCATGCGACACCTGCGATCATTGCTGCGATCGGCGCCTGCCAAGGTCCGCCGCCGCCTTGCCGAGATCGTCGCCATTGCGGCGGCGAGCCTGCCGGCCGTCGGCGCGTAGCTCCAGCCGTTACGCCAGCGCTTCTGCTGCGGCCTGCGCGTCCGGAACCACGTCGTGGTCATAGAGCCGCCTGCGGAAGGCGGCATGGGCCGATATCTCCGCGTCCCTGACACCCAGATCCGAATAGGCGGAATCATAGCGCAGCCCGTTCTCGCGCGCGCCGCGCTGGACTTGCGCCACCCGCTCCCGGCGTAGCCGCTCATAGGCTGTTAGCGCCGATGGCGCGGTCGCGCGGTCTGCCCGCGCCAATATGGTGGCAAGCGCGATGCCGTCCTCGATCGATTGATTGGCGCCTTGTCCGAGATGCGGCAGCATCGGATGGGCGGCATCGCCGAGCAGGCTCAGCCGTTGCCTGGTCCAGACCGGCAGCGGCTCGCGGTCATAGAGCGCCCAGCGGAAGGTGAGCTGAACCTCTTTCAGCAATTGCCCGATGCGCGGATCCCAGCCCGCAAACGCCGCCCTGAGAACGTCGGGATCGCCGGGCGCCGACCAGGATTCCTTCATCTCCTCGTCGGTCGGCACGAAGCCGACATAGTTGATCAGCTGTCCCGCGCGCACGGGAAAGGCGAGGAAGTGGCGGCCTTGGCCGAGCCACATCTGCCAGCGGTCGACAGGCCAATCCGCCACGCGCTCATGCGCCACCAGCCCGCGATAGGCGACCGATCCCGAAAACACCGGTTGGGATGAGGCGAACACATAAGGCCGCAGCTCGGAATGGATGCCATCGGCGGCGATGACGATATCGGCCTCGACCGAAACGCCGTTGGCGAATGAAACGCGTGCGATGTCGCTGTCCTGTTCAAAACCCGTGCAGCGATGCCCGGCATGGACGGTGCCGGCGGGCAGGTGAGCCGCCAGCATTGCCACGAGATCGGCGCGGTGCATGCCGAAGGTGGCATTCCAGCCCGACGAATCCGTCACCTGGACCGGCGCGATCGGCGCGCCGTCGTGGCGGAAATAGCGCGACTCCTTGCCGACGCGGGCTCCCCATTTCTCGACTTCCGGCCCCAATCCGATCCGCTGCAGATGCCGCACGCTGTTGGGGGTGAGAAACACGCCGGCCCCGATCTCGCCGATCGCGGGCGCCTGTTCGTAGACCGCAACCCGCACGCCTTGCGCCTTGAGCGCGTTGGCCGCGAACAAACCTCCGATTCCGCCGCCCACGATCGCGACATTCAGACGGGATTGCACCATTCAACTCCTGTTCGCGCGGGGCTTAAAAAAATCCGGTTACGCCGTTGTATCCTCACACAGTCCGGGGCACTTTGACATCAGGCAAGGTACGACCGTCAAGAAATCAGGGAAGGAAGCTCATGCCACGCCTGCGCAGCCGGTGCCTGGTTTTGCTTGGCCGATATGCCGCCGTGCCGGCGCTGTTGTTAGCGATATACGCGCTGGCCGTCACGGCAGCGCGTGCGCAAGATTATCCCGATCGCGCCGTCAGGATCATCGTGCCCTTTGCGGCCGGCGGCACCGCCGACGCCGTTCCGCGGCTGGTCGCAGACTTCCTGTCGCGCAAATGGGGCCAGCCGGTCATCATCGAGAACCGCACCGGGGCCGGCGGCAATATCGGCGCCGAATTCGTCTATCATGCGCCGCCCGACGGCTACACGCTGCTGGCCTCGCCGCCGCCGCCGCTGGTGATCAACCAGAATATCTATCCGAACCTCGGCTTCGACCCCGCCAAATTCGAGCCGGTCATCGTCATGGCCCATGTGCCGAACGCGCTGATCGTCAACCCAAAGAGCATCAAGGCATCGAGTGTGGCCGAACTGATCGATTACCTACGCAAAAACCCCGACAAGGTGACGGCCGCTACCCAGGGTAACGGCACGACGTCCCATCTGACCGCCGAACTTTTCCAAGCCATGGCCAAGGTAAAGCTGCGCGCCATTCCCTATCGCGGCTCGGCGCCCGCGCTGCAGGGCCTGCTCGCCGGCGATGTCGACCTGATGTTCGACAATCTCGGGTCATCCTTGCCGCTCGTCGAGGCCGGCAATCTCAAGCTGCTGGCGGTAGCCTCGAGCCAGCGCCTGCCGTCGCTGCCCGATGTGCCGACAATCGCGGAAACATTGCCCGGCTTCGAGGCGGTGGCCTGGTATGCGATCGGGGCGCCGCCGGGCACACCGAAGGATATCACCGGCAAGATCAACGCCGACGTCAACGACGCGCTGCGCCAGCCGGACATCCGGGATCGTCTCAAGAAAATGTCGGCGGAAACCTTCGGCGGCTCCCCCGAGAAGGCCGCGACCTACATGCGCGAAGAGGTCGAGCGCTGGGGCAGTGTGATCAAGGAGGCGGATATCAAGCTGCAATAGGGTGGAAGGCCGACTTCCACATGCGGCTTTAATGGGGTGCCGGCACTGGGTCGTCGAATTTCGCTGCACGTCCTTTGTCTGGAGGGATCATTGCCTACTATCATTTTCGTTCACGGCACATTCGCAGCCGGGCCAGAGAGAGGCGATCAGTGGTGGCAGCTCGGTTCACCTTTCGAGACCCAGCTTCGGGAGAGCGTCGCGGCCAGAAAAGGCAGCCTCACGTTCCTACGGTTGCGCTGGGACGGCCGCAATACCGAAAATTCCAGGCGAAAATCAGCGGCAGCGTTGCTTGAACGTTGCCAGCAGCTTGAATCCAGAGGCGAGCATTATGTCCTTATCGGCCACTCTCATGGCGGTTCCATCATAAGCAACGCCCTGCTCCTTGCCTGCCAATCAAAGCAGCCGTTGCCCAACATGCGCAAGGCAATCACCGTAGGAACTCCCTTTCTTCATCTTTCAGGGACAAGCGCGTTGGCGCAGATATGGCTTCCGATTCTAATCATAATTCTGTTTCTCGGCTTTATCGGCGGCCTTACTATTTCCGCGACCACCCCCGGCGCGTTTCTCAATCGCCAGCTCATCTCCCTGGATGCAGGCTTCAGGAACATCGATCCAGTGCCCCCAATCCTGGGATGCGGTGCTCATGCGGAGGCGTTCTCCAAAGCGATAGGCGGACTCGGGGACCGAGAGCAAACACCGCAGGATTCCGAGGCCCGGAAGAAGCTGTGCGACGAGCAGGCGAGGGCTGACGATGCGGCCCGGTCGCATGCCAAGTTCAAGTCGCGTTCGATGAGCATCATTTTCAGCACTTACCTGTTGGCCGTCGCTTTTGGGGTGTGGTTCGCGGGCAAGCTCTTCGTTGAAGAGCGTGCAAAGGCGGACGGGACGATCACCCCCGCCAACATTCGCCTTGCACGTGAGCTGTTCGAGTCCAGGTGGCTCGGTTTTGCTCATACGCTCGATGAGGCGGTCGGAGGATTGTCGCGCGCGACGTCGCTCAGACCTGCGTCCTCCTTCTTGATACCGAGAATCCTGACGAGAACGTCGGACCTGTTTTCCGTTCTTTCCGCGGTACTGTTTGTCTTCTTGGGCGTGATTTGGATGGTGCTTTTTTCGGCAGCCAGTCAGCTGCAACCCGCGTTTTCTTCCGAATATCTCATCGCTCTCGGTTCCGCCGCAATAAACTCGCCGGAGCGGGCCGCGAAAATCGGACTAGCGATAGCAATCATCTTCGCAGCCGGCATCTTGGCACTGCGCGGTCTCCGCCGGCTGATGAGGGCGAGCTTTGCCTGGGCCGGAAATCAAGTCGATCAGCGCATTCAGGGGCTGCTGCTCGGCTTGGACCGTCCAGGTCAAAAAATTACCGCTATTTCCAGCAGGCCAATGTGGTCTCGGCACGCGCCCCTGCCGATGCCGGACGACGTTACCACCCAACTTAGTGTCTTCGATGATTCACAGTCGCTTGTGGTGGTTCATTCGTTGCGTCGCGAACTCTGCGCGGCAATGGATGCCAGCAATACGGCGGTCGTTCCGAATTTTTCCGATGCCATCGCGGCATTCGAGTTGACCCACACATCGTACTTCAATTCGTCGCTCTTCAGAAAACTCATTTTTGTCGCCTTGACCGAACAATCTGATTTTGAAGCGACTTCTGTCCTGAGCAATGATACGGAATTCGATAGGTTGAGAGAGTGGGTGAAATCATCTCGAGGGCCACAAGCGTCCGTCGCGACGGACCGGGCAGCAGGTATAGCGACCGGGGATCCGCATTCAGCGTGAAGCGTTTCTATTGTCCCCGGAACCGGAACCTGCCGGCCGATCCGAGCGACAGCCCGAACACCCCGTCGAAGCGCGGCTTGTCGCGATGCCATCCGAGGCCAGCGTCGTATTCGTTGCAGAGAACCTGCCGGAGCGGAGTCTCGGCACCCCCGAAAGCTTCGATCCGCGGGACGATCGAGGTGAGCCAATCAGGGATCGCCTCGGCCTCCCAAGCGCCCGCTATGCGCCCCAGTGGCTCGCCGCGGTGTCGGCCGCCTCCAGCACGGCCGCACGCCATTCGCGCTTCACCGGCAGGATCGGGGGCATCGGCGCCTGCTCCGGCTCGGCAGTGGGCGCCGCGATCGAGTGGATGTTTTCGGTTCGCGAAGCCCTGCGCATGAAGAGGTTGTAGATCATCCATTGCGCGCGATGCCGTTTTCCCCACAGCGGGAAGCGATCGGCGATCGAGGACGCCGAATAAAATCCCTCATAGGCGCCGCGCTGGCCGATGCGAAGTTCATCCGGCGACATTCCCGCGGGGCGGTAAACGACATGGCCCTGGTCGTACTTCGTCCAGTCGAACGACACGATGCGTCCGGCCTTCTTCATTTCGTACCAGGTCAGCGTGCCCGGATAGGGCGTCAGCACCGAATAGGCGCAGGCGTCGTAGTTCGCCGCGATGTTGAATTGCACGGTTTCGTCGAACACCGACGTATCGTCGCCGTCGAATCCGAACATGAACAGGCCGAACACCATGATGCCGTAGGAGTGAACCTTCTCCACCAGCGCCATGAAGTTCTCGGGACGGTTGACGTGCTTGTGCACGCTTTTCAGCGTCTCGCGCGAGATCGATTCGAACCCGATGCTCAGCATGGTGCAGCCGCTTTCGGCCGCAAGCTCCAGCATGCGGTCGTCCTGCGCCAGCTTGGAGGTGACGCCGGCCTGCCATTGCAGGCCGCGGCCCCTGAGCGCGCGCATCACTTCCTTGGGCCGTTCGGGGGTGCCGAAGAAATCCGCATCGTTGATCGAGATGGTGCGGGCGCCGCAATTCTCCATCTCATGGATGACCTCGTCCACGGGACGATAGCGGAACTTGAGGCCGTTCATCAGCGGCTCGGCGCAGAAGGTGCAACCCTGATGGCAGCCGCGCGACGTCTGCACGAAGGTCTTGTTGACGTAGCGGTGTTTCTTGAGCAGGTCATAGCGCGGCATCGGCATGCCGACCATGGAATGCAGCTTTTCGGACTTGTAGATTCCACACATCGCGCCGTGCCTGAGATCGTCGAGCAGCCGGTCGATGACGAGTTCGACTTCCCCGACCACGACGGCGTCGCAATGCTGCAAGGCTTCCTGCGCCATGAAGCTCGGATGGACGCCGCCCATGGCTACCGGAATGCCCCGGGCGCGGAACTGGTCGGCAATTTCATATCCGCGGTTGACGTAGCTCGTCATCGCGGAAATTCCGACCAGATCGGCTTTCAGATCGAAGTCGATGGTCTCGATATTCTCGTCGGTCAGCACGACCTCGTACTGGTCTTGCGGAATGCACGCGGCTACCGCCAGCAAGCCGGCCAGCGGGGAGTAGAGCGCGCGATTGAGGTAGATGGGACGGGTCGTCAGCGAGTCGGTCTTGGGATTGATGAGGTGGATGATGCGCGTGGGCACGAGAACCTCCTGTTGCAGGACAGGGTGCACGCTCCAACGTGATTACGCCCAGGAAGATTCTCAAGGGCTGTCCCGTCGCCCGGCTCGGGGTTCCGCACGGCGCTATGTCGGTGACCGTACAGCCAGCGAGGTTCCGCGACGGAGAGGCAGCGTCGTGGTCAAGGACGGCTGTCGCGGCTCAGGCAGCGATCGGCTCCGGTGGGCAGGACAGCCCGAGGCTGTCGGCAACCGCCTTGTTGGTGATGCGGCCGCGGTGAACGTTCAGGCCGGCGCGCAAATAGGGATTTTGCTCGACGGCGGCAAAACCAAGCCGCGCAATCTCCAGGCCAAACGGCAGCGTGGCGTTGTTCAGCGCATGGCTCGAAGTCAGCGGCACCGCGCCGGGCATGTTGGCCACGCAATAATGGATGATGCCGTCGACCACATAAGTCGGATCGGCATGCGTGGTGGGATGCGAGGTCTCGAAACAGCCGCCCTGGTCGATGGCAACATCCACCAGCACCGAACCCTGCCGCATCGACCTCAGCATTTTTCGGGTGACGAGCTTTGGCGCGCTGGCGCCGGGGACGAGAACGGCGCCGATCACGGCATCGGCTGAAAATACCTCTTCTTCGATCGCTTCCGTGGTCGGGAAGCGGGTGCGTACTCGCCCCGAGAACAGTTCATCGAGCTCGCGCAGCCGCGGCAGCGAGCGGTCGAGTACCGTGACTTCGGCGCCGAGGCCTGCCGCCATCCGCGCCGCATGGGTGCCGACCACCCCGCCGCCGAGCACGACGACGCGGGCCGGCGCCACGCCCGGCACGCCGCCGAGCAGGATGCCGCGGCCGCCCGCACTGCGCTTCAACGCCTCGCCCGCGGCCTCGATCGAAAGCCGTCCCGCCACCTCGCTCATCGGCGCAAGCAGGGGCAGGTGACCATTGGCGTCCGTGACGGTTTCATAGGCGATGGCGGTGCAGCCCGATTCCATCAGGCCGCGCGCCTGCTCCGGGTCCGGCGCCAGATGCAGATAGGTGAAGAGAATCTGGCCCTCGCGCAGCTGGATCCATTCGCGCGCCTGCGGTTCCTTCACCTTCACGATCATGTCGCTGGTGGCAAAGACCTCCGCCGCGGTGTCGGCGATGACGGCGCCGGCCTTGCGGTAGACCTCATCGGTCGCGCCGATCCCCGCGCCCGCGTTGGTCTCGACCGCGACACTGTGGCCGGCCGCGACATATTCGCGAACCGCGGCCGGGGTGAGGCCGACGCGGTATTCCTGAACCTTGATTTCCCTGGGCACTCCGACGCGCATGGCTCGACACTCCCTGGCTTCAAGCCCTTCCCTCAATATGTAGGGCAGATTCGGGTTTGGAAACTTGCGATCTTCGTGCATTAATGCGGCGTATTGCCGGAAATCTTCATCATTTTTCCGTTACGCGCAGGAATCCAAATCAATGAAGCTCGATGCCATCGATATCACCATCCTCGCGGAACTATCAGGCAATGCCCGGGCAAGCCAGGTCGACCTCGCCGGTCGGGTCGGGTTGTCGAGCACCGCGATCGCGCGCCGGCAAAAGGCGCTGGAGGAAGCGGGCTTCATCCGCGGCTATCAGGCCGTGCTGGATTTGACCCGCTTCGGGCTTGCCACCACCGTCCTGGTCCGGGTCACGCTCGATAGCCAGAACGATGCCGCGCTGAAATCGTTCGAGGCCGCCGTCATCAATTGTCCGTCGGTGGTCCGGTGTTTCCTGATGTCGGGCAGCGACGACTACATCGTCATCGTGATGGCGCGCGACATCGAGGATTTCGAGCGCATTCACCGCACCGAACTGTCGCGCCTGCCGCGGGTGGCGCGGATCCAGTCGAGCTTTGCCATGCGCGAGGTGGTGAACCGCGCGGTGCCGCCGGTGGTGTTCGCGGGATCGCGCAAAGCCCGCGCCGGCCACGCCGCGGGATAGCCGGGTGCGATCTGGTTGCTCCCACGGCCGGCTTCGCCTAATTAGAGAAGGATGCGTGAGAACAACCTGATAGAGCGACGCTTTTCCGTCGCCCCGATGATGGACTGGACCGACCGGCATTGCCGCGTCTTCCATCGCCTGATGACGCGCCGCGCCCGGCTCTACACGGAGATGCTCACGACCGGGGCCATCCTGCATGGCGATCGCGGGCGGCTGCTCGGTTTCGATACGCGCGAACATCCGGTCGCGCTGCAGCTTGGCGGCTCGGAGGCGCGCGACCTCGCAACGGCTGCGAAGATCGGCGAGGAGTTTGGCTATGACGAGATCAACCTCAATGTCGGCTGTCCGTCGGACCGGGTGAAGGACGGCCGCTTCGGCGCCTGCCTGATGGCGGAGCCGGCGCTGGTCGCGCGCGGCGTCGAGGCCATGAAGCGCGCGGTTGGCATTCCCGTCACCGTCAAGTGCCGGCTCGGCATCGACGATCAGGATCCCGAAATCGCGCTGGATACGCTGGCGCGCGCGGTGGTCGCGGCTGGGGCCGATGCGCTGATCGTGCACGCCCGAAAAGCTTGGCTCAACGGATTGTCGCCGAAGGAAAATCGCGACATTCCGCCGCTCGATTACAACAGGGTCTATCGGCTGAAGGCCGCCCAGCCCGGCGTGCCCGTCGTCATCAATGGCGGCATCGCAAGCCTGGCCGAGGCGAAAGCCCATATGGCGCATGTCGATGGCGTGATGCTGGGACGCGCGGCCTATCAGGAGCCGTGGCGGCTATTGTCCGCCGATTCCGAACTATTCGGCGAAGCTGCGCCGCATGCGAGCATGAAAGACGTGTTCGCGGCGATGATGCCCTATATCGAGGACGAACTCGGCCGCGGCACGCGGCTGCATTCGATCACGCGGCATTTCGTCGGCGCGTTTCACGGCGTGCCCGGCGCGCGCGCGTTCCGCCGCCACCTCGCCGAGAACGGCGTCAGGCCGGGCGCCGGCGCGAGCGTGCTGCGCGACGCGATCGCGCTGGTCGAAGAGCGGGCGGCAGATTCCATCGCTGCATGATATTTTTCGTCATGGCCGGGTCCAGCCCGGGCATGACGAGTTCTATTGCGACCGGACCAGATCGTGCTGTGGATCGGCTACGCCACCGACCCGCGCGTCAACGCCCGCAGCAGCAATGTCGTCACTCCACAAGCGCCAAATCGATTTCACTTGCAGCCGGATTGGCCGATTACCCGCCCGATGGTATGCTCCCTGCAACTTTTGAAGGAGGCTGCGATGACTGAAGCCAAACTCGCTCCGAACCTGCCGGGCTGGATGCTCGAGCATGCGAACCGCTATATTGCCAGCGGGGGAACCGACGGGCACATCTACAAGGCAACCGTGCCGGGGCGAGGGGAGATCACGGCGCCGTCACTGTTGCTGACCACCACCGGCCGCAAGTCCGGCGACAAGTTCATATTCCCGCTGTTTTACGGAACGGACGGCGGCAGTTACTTCGTCGTCGCCTCAAAGGGAGGCGCGCCCGAACACCCGGGGTGGTATCGCAATATTCTCGCGAACCCCGACGTCGAAGTACAAGTCGGCACCAAGAAGATGAACGCGCGGGCCAGGACGGCGGCGGGCGAGGAACGCCTCCGACTTTGGAAAAAGGCGCTCGAATTTTGGCCGCCCTACGCCGACTATCAGCTCAAGACCGACCGCGAGATACCGGTCGTCGTGTTGGATCCCGTTCATTAGGACGCAACGATCCCGGTGATTCCGGCTTCGCTACGCCGTCTGATGCCGCTTCAGGAAGGTGCGCGCGCGGTTGATGGTGCGCGCTTTCAGCTCCGGCGGCTCCTTCCAGGGGAACACCGTGATCTCGGCATTCGGGCAGAGCGAGGCGACATCGATCGAAGCCACCAGCGGATGCGCGACGACGTCGTCCGGTAGTACCAGCATCGACGTCTGGCATGATTTCGCGAAATCGCGCGATACGCTGTACACGAAATCGGGCCGCACGCGGTAAAGGTTGTGCAGATATTTCTCGATGGTCTCCATCGAGACGTCGCCCCGGCGCTCGCGCAGCTCCTTGGCCCAGACGGTCTTGCCGGCGTCGTACATGTAATCCGGGTTCGCCGGGTTGTGCCCGACCGGCTGGCTCAATATCGCCGCAGTGACGCGCTGCGGCGCGCGCTCCATCAACTTCATCGCGAACGGGCCGCCGATGCAGTTGCCGAAGAAGAAGAACCTGTCGATGCCGAGATGGTCCATCACGCCCAGCTGGTCGTCGGCAAACGCGCCCCAGGGATCGTCGACCGCTACCGGCCCGGTGGACTCGCCGCCCGTGGCGTTGCGCTGGTCCATGGTGATCACGCGGAAGTCGTTCTTGAACTCGTCGGGAATGTTGATCACCGCACGCGCCCACACTGCGATACACGAGTTCAAGCCGCCGCCGGGCACAGCCAGCAGCGGGAAGCCAGAGCCGATCTCGGCGTAGCGGATGCGGACGCCTCCCTTCTCGTAGAAGCCGACCTTGGCGCCATCAGGCAATCCCGGAACGGCCCCCGCCGGCTGTGCCTGGGCGAACACTTGCGGCACGGCGCTTGCCGCCGCGGCGGCAGCACCGGTTGCAAGAACGGCGCGTCGGCTCGAATCGATCATCGGCTACCTCCCTTGTTTTTTGGCCGTCACTGCACCGCCGGCACGGTGCGCGGTTGGCGGCGACCAATGACCAACACGCAGATCGTGCCAACCACGGCCGTAGCGGCGATCGGCATCATGGCCAGCGGAAAGCTGCCGGTCTCGGCCTGGATCCAGCCGATCAGATAGTTGAAGACGAACCCGGACAGATTTCCCAGTGCATTGATTTGCGCCAGCCCGGCTGCCGCCGATGTTGCACCAAGCCATTCCGACGACAGTGCCCAGAACGGCCCCTTGCTGGCATACGTACCGGCTGCGATCAGGGTAAGCAGCGGGATCATCATCCAGAGGCTGCCGATCGCAAAGAACGTCGCGATCATGGCGACAACCATCCACGCGAGCGGCAGCGCATTATGCCACACCCGTTCACCGCTGCGATCGGAGTGGCGGCCCCACAAGACCATCCATACGGCGGAAATGCCAAAAGGCACGGCAGTGACGAGGCCGGTCTGCCAGTTCGTCAGTCCGAACGATTTGACCAGCTGCGGCACGAACAACGCGAGCGACGTCGAAGCTCCGGCGGCGCCCGCATAAACCAGCGCCATGATCAGCACGTATTTGTTGGACATTACACGCCAGACCGAGTCGTGAGAAATGCGAGGCGCGCGCTTGCGTTCACTCTCCAGCGTGGCCATCAACCATTGGCGCTGCTCGAGCGTCAACCACGAGGCATGCTCCGGTCCATCCGTCAAATAAAAGAAGCTCGCGATCCCGAGCAGCACCGCCGGCACGGCTTCGAGCATGAAAATCCACTGCCAGCCGCCTAACCCGAGGATGCCGTCCATATAGAGGATGGCCCCCGAAATCGGTGAGCCGATCAGGCCTGCCACCGGCAAGGCCACCATGAAGATGCCTACGACGATCGCCCGATACTGCGCGGGATACCAGTAAGTGATGTAAAGGATCACGCCGGGGAAGAAGCCGGCTTCGGCAGCGCCAAGCAGGAATCGCAACACCAGGAACGAAGTCGGTCCGCCGATCAGCGCGCACGCGGCAGAGACGATGCCCCACGTGATCATGATCCGGGCGATCCAGGTGCGCGCGCCAAACCGCTGCAGGGCCAGGTTGCTCGGCACTTCGAGAAGGAAATAGCCGAGAAAGAAGATGCCTGCGCCGAGGCCATACGTCTTGGGATCAATGCCGACCGCCTTGTTCATTTGCAGCGCAGCGAAGCCAACGTTCACACGGTCGATGTAGTTGACCAGATAAGCGGCAATCAGGAATGGCAGCAGGCGCCAGGAAACCCGAAGGATTGTTTCTGATTCCAGGTTGCTCACGGTTGAAGTTGGCATGGCGGCTCCTCCCTGATTTTTTTGGCAACGCGGCCTTTTTCGCCGGAGCAAATAGCGTCCGCGAAAGCATGCTTCTTTTTGGATGGAGCCGCAACTTCGGCGGCTCACGGGTACGGCGAACATGGCCGTCATGCAGTGCAGCAAATGGTTTTGAGATGTCCGCTTGGGGTCGAAGCCGGACTTCGGGATGAACCCCGGCCACTCCGCTTTATGCCAAAAGGCGACCGCCGTCTCATTCGATCATCTCGTCTGCGGTGATGACTGACGAGATGTTCTAGCGGAAGCGCGGCACGACTTCCTGGCAGAGCAGGCGCAAGGCATTCATCACACACGCATGCGGAATGAGGCTGCCGGGGTTGAGTTCGGCTAGAATACCGTCGAGCCCGATCTCCTGGCGCAGGCGCTGCAGTTTTTCGGCCACCTGATCGGGTGTGCCAACGAGCATCTTGTCGCGTAGCGCTTCTTCGTAGTCGACGCTCTGCAGCCGCTGGCCGCGCTCGGCGCGCTGCTCGATGGCGCGCGCGCCCGACAGGTTCGCGGAAGCCTCGAGCTGGCCGCCGATGGTGCGGAACAGATGCATGACACTTTCCTCGGGCTCGCGCCGCGCCCGCTCCTCGGTCTCGGCGATATAGACCGGCACGCGCAGATAGACTTCTCCCGTGCCGGGATGGCCGGCGGCGCGATAAGCTTCGCGATAGCCGCGCACCAGCGGCGCCAGCTCCGAGATCGTGCCGATACGGGCGGCGACGAAGATGGCGTGACCCTGCGCTCCGATCGCGGCATAGGTATCGACGCTGGTCGCGGCGATGCGGATCGGCGGATACGGCTTCTGGCGAGGCTTCGGTACCAGTGCCACCTTGTCGTAGGTAAAATATTTGCCTTGGTACGAGAAGCGCTCCTCGGTCCAGGCCCGTTTGACGATCTCCAACGTCTCAGCGAAGCGCTCACGACTTTCTTCATAGGGAACGCCGTAGGCCTCATAGGTGCGGGGAAACCCGCTGCGGCCGACGCCGAAAATGAGGCGGCCGTCACTGATCTGGTCGACAGTGGCGGCTTCCTCGGCGAGCCGCAGGGGATGGCAGAGCGGCAACACCTGAACTGCGGTGCCAATCTTCATCCGGCGCGTGCGCTGGGTAATGGCGGCAGCGAGGATCAAGGGCGATGCCAGTACCGAGCGATCGGGGACGAAATGCAGCTCCGCAAGCCACATGGCATCGAGCCCCCACTGCTCGGCGGCGTCAACCAGCTCGAAGGACTGCGAAAAGGCTTCCGCTTCGCTGGTGTCCCGGGATTTTTGAAACTCGTGGAATAAACCGAATTCCATTGCTTCTCCCTACCGATCGCTTTTTTGACAGCCTAACGGACATCGGAACGCATGGAAACACCCGTGAGGGTTCGGCTTGAGAGCCGGCAATGTATGCGAGCGCCGGGTATGGAAGCCTCTGGATTCACTTGACTGCACCGCGTCGATTCGCCAGCGTTGCTGCCTGCGAAAGGAACGGTCATGCCCGTCAAAATCATTGGAATGATCGGCGTGGCGCCGCCGAGCAGCGAAGCCAGCCTGCATGTGATCGAGGGCGGCTTGTCGCCGTCCTATCTCACCGAATTTGCCCGCGCCCATGATCGGGCCGGCTTCGACTTGGTGTTGGTCGGCTATTCGTCTTCGTCGGCGGAAGGATTCCTGGTTGCGCTTTACGCGGCCATGCAGACGGATCGGGTCGGCTTTCTCGTTGCGCATCGTCCGGGGTTCGTGGCGCCGACGTTGGCAGCGCGCAAGATTGCGACGTTCGATCATCTGACGGGCGGCAGGCTCGCCGTTCACATCATCACCGGCAAGTCGGACGACGAGCAGCATGGCGACGGCGATTTCAGCCCGAAGGAAGAGCGCTACCGACGGGCGGCGGAATATCTGGAATTGATGCAGCTCACCTGGTCGAACGACGAGCCGTTCGATTTCGCGGGAAAGTTCTATCGGGTCGAGCGCGCACATTCCGACGTGCGCCCGCTGCAGCAGCCGCATCCTCCGTTGTTCTTCGGCGGCGCTTCGCCCGGCGCGCTCGAGATGGGCGCGAGGCTGTGCGACGTCTACGCGATCTATGCCGAGCCGCTGGCCTCGACGCGCGACCGCATCGCGCAGTTCCGCGCACAGGCGGCGGTCTTCGGACGCGTGCCGGGTTTCAACGTCTCGGTTCGCCCCATCATCGCCGACACCGAGGGAGCCGCGTGGGACAAGGCCAATCGCATTCTGGGGGCGATGAACTCGGCGAAGGGATGGCGGCGGCAGGAGGAGGCAACCGGACCGACCGACAATGCCGGCAAGCGGCTGATGGAGTTCGCTCTCAAGAGCGATATTCATGACGAGCGGCTGTGGATGCCGATTGCGAAGGCGACCGGCGCGCTCGGCAACACCTCCTGTCTCGTCGGCACGCCCGAACAGGTCGCTGAGGCTATCCTTAGATACTACCGGCTGGGGATCGGCTCGTTCCTCATCCGCGGCTTCGATCCGATGAACGATGCGATGGAATTCGGCAGAGAACTGATCCCGCGCATCAAGGCCGGCGCCGCCGCGGCCGACGGCATGAAGGCAGCCGAATAATGCGCACCTTCCCGCGGGTGCGCGAAAGGCCGAAGCCGCCGACCGCCGCTCCAGCGAAGCAAATACCGATCGAATGGCAGCTTATGCGGTCGGCATACTGCGCCGACCGCCGCCCGCAAGTGCACGCCATCGATCGAGAAATGCCCCTTCACGCATTTACGCTTTCCTTGTGTCTGTTCGACAGCCACGAACACACCGCGGCCGGGATTCCACCGATCAGGCCGAGTGCCAAAATATAGCGCTCGCCGTCCCACGCCAAAAAGAGAACTGAAGCCCCATAGGTGAAGAGCGTTGTTGCGACGGCAACAGGAAGGCGAGTTCTGGCGAAGAGCCAATCCACCAAAGCGACCACGAGACCGGGCCCAACAAAGACAAGGCAGCCCAACGCCGGCCCGGACAAACTATCTATTTCAGCACCCGTCAGGATGTAGACCACGGCATAGAACGAGGCAGTGGCAATCGCGGGAAAGAGGATAAGATAAATCAGAAGCCGTCTCATGCCGGCATTTCCCAAATCTCTTGGTCGGTCTTGCCGATGTTTTCGTTCAAACGGCTGAGGCGTTTGAATTCGAATGGCAGGCTGAGTGCCCGATAGTGCCGGTGATTTGCCCAACGTGTCAAAATATTGACGCCGGATAGCTCAAAGGATCCATGCCAACGACACCATGCTACTTTGCATGGGGTTGTTTTCGACATTTTAGTTTGGGCCGAGCACCGCCCCCCAAACGAAGCCCCGCCATTCGACGGGGCCGGAAGCAAAAAAACGCGGGGCTCGTGACGATCGCGGTTTACGGATAGCCGTGCAGCATCAACTTGTCGGGGTGCACTTCCCAGCTTTCGAGCCGGTCGAGAAAGCTCATGCCGAGCAGGTTGGTCTTCATCTGGCCGTGCGGCACCACCAGCGCCGGCACCGAGCGTTCGACCAGCCTGCCGATGGCGAGACGATCGAGCGTCAGCCGGGCCGCCTTGGTGTGGCCGCCCGCGGTCTCGACGTCGACGTCGTATTCCAGCAATTCCAGCGGCAGCCCTGCGGCGCGTGCGGTCTCATAGGTCAGCACCACCGAGGTTGCGCCGGTGTCGACCACCATCGGCGCGCTGACGTCGTTGATCCTGGCCTGCAGCGCGAATTCGCCGCCCTGGCTGCGCGCGATCTGCACGGTGCGGGCGGGCGAAGCGGCGCGCCTGCGCAGCAAATCCGAGACGGTGTCGGTGGCGCGCGCCACCTTTTCCGGGTCCTTGTACGCGACCACCGCGCCTGCGGTCGCAGCTAACACGAACAACACCAGCAGCAGGCGGCTCACAACGCACCTCCCGCGCAATCTCCCGTCAGGTCGTTTTTTGACTTGCCGACCCCAGCGGAACCAGCCCGGCATCCGCCATGCGGGTCGCGAGCCCTGCCATCACGGCCTGCCGCTCCGCGCCGTCCATCCGGCCCCAGCGGGCGATCTCCGGCAAGGTTCGGCCACAGCCCAAACAAAGGTTGGTTTTGGGGTCGATCATACAGACTGCGATGCACGGCGTTTCGATGCTCATTGGTGGAAGTGTGAAGCGTATTCGGCTCTGTTGCGCAAGCGCCCCGGCTACAGTCCGGTGCCGGCGCTCATGATCGGCTTGTTGCGGGTCCGTCGTTTCTCGTCCGGCGGGCTGGTTGCGGTTTCCGGCTGCAGCGGCGGCGCGGCTTCCTCCGCCATCGGCGCAAGCGCCGACATCACCCGCTCCGGCGGGAAGGTGACAATCACCTCGGTGCCGATGCGCAGCTTCGATTTCAGCGTGAACGTGCCGCCATGCATGTCGATCAGGCTCTTGGCGATCGGCAAGCCCAGCCCCGCGCCCTGTTCGGCCGATTTGATCGAGTTGGAGCCCTGGCCGAACGAAGCGAGCACGATCGGGATTTCGTCCTCGGCAATGCCGGAGCCGGTATCCTTGACGCTCAGATACTGGCCGCCCGAGGCGGTCCATCCGACCTTCAGCCAGATCTCGCCGCCCTGCGGGGTGAATTTGATGGAGTTCGACAGCAAATTGAGCACGATCTGCCGGGTGGCGCGCTCGTCGCCCCAGATCCGTGGCATGCCGTGCTCGAACACCTCGTGGATGGTGATGCCGCGGCTGGAGGCGCGCAGCTTCAACAGATGATGGCAGTCGGCGACCACATGCACCAGCGAAACCGCTTCCTCGTTGAGCTCGTAGCGGCCGGCCTCGATCCGCGACAGATCGAGGATTTCGTTGATCAGGTTGAGCAGGTGCACGCCGGAATTGTGGATGTCGGCGGAATATTCCTTGTAGACCGGCACCGCATGCGCGCCAAAGATCTCGCTCTTCATCACCTCGGAGAATCCGAGGATCGCGTTCAAGGGCGTGCGCAGCTCGTGGCTCATTTGCGCCAGGAACCGCGATTTCGCGACATTGGCGGATTCGGCGCGGTGGCGCGCTTCGTCCGAGATCGATTTGGCCTGCTCCAGTTCGCCGATCAGCGCGTCTTTCTCGGCGCGCGCTTCCAGCGTCGCCAGCGTGGTCGAGTGCAGGCGGTGGGCGAGCAGGGCAAAATAGCCTTCGGCGGCGATGGCGAGCGCCGCCAGCACATAATTATCGAAGCTGCCGCCGAGCACGAAATTGAGCGCGATCCCGATCGTCACCGGGGCGGTCGCCGCGAGTGCTGCGATCGGCAGGCTCGCCGCCAGCATGCTGGAAACCGCGATCACCAGCAGCATCAGGAACATCAGCAGCGTGTTGGAGACGACATCGAGGCCGGCGGGATGGATCAATACCGCGGTCCACGACAGGCCGTACAACAGGTCGAGCAGCACGAACCGCGTCCGCCACTTGCGGGTAGTCGTCAGCGTGGGCGGCTCGGCGAGGAACCTGTCGCAATAGCGGATGATGGCGGCGTGGATGCAGAGCATGCTGCAGGTCCATGCCGCGGCCGAGACAGGTCGCATCCAGAAGCCGAACAGCAGGCCGGTCGCCACCACCAGCAGCATCACGACAAAGGATGCCGACACCCGCGTCTGGGCATATTGCCGGAGCAACTCGCGATCGAAGGCAGGGCGGGTTCCCGACGTCGACGTTAACCGATCGCGCGCCTCGCGCACCCGCTGCGCGGCGGCGCGGCGCTGGCTCGCCGGCACGGCTGCGGGCGGTTCAGCCGGAAGCTGCACGACTTCAGGCTTATCGGCGGGATTACTCATCAAGCAACACAAATCCTGCCCGCTGACGGAGCGAGCTTTTGCATCGTCTATCTGTGCCGCCAAATCCTTAAGAGCTGACTTAAATGGCTAAAGAATCACGTTAATGGCTGGTTAAATTAACCTGTTGCGTCGCGCTGTGGAGGCCGCCGAGCATGATCCGGAAAAGTGGACGCCGGTTTTCCCTCGCGACAAACGCGGAACGCGTTTGCGCGGAGATCACTGAGGCAGTGCGACTGCATCGATTTGCATGACCCCATACTTGTCGAACAACTCGATCCGCTCACCGTTCACGACCGGAATATAGCAGCGGCGTCGAACCCCGATGATACAGAGCCGACCCTCCGCGACCGTCCATGTCCCGCTCGGCGGTCCAAGGGCAGGGTCCCAGTGCAGAGAGGTCAACCGTCCGTCGGGCTCGAACCGCAACGTGTACGGCGCCTCCTTCAGCTTGCCGCCGAAACTGATGGTCTTGGCCTGGAATGTTGCCGTCAGCTTCTTACCCTGAGGCCGTTCCCCGGTCGCGGCGCTGATCGAGGCATCGGGCCCGGGGTCGTAGCCCTCCGCCTTCAGGATCAGCCAGAAGAGCCTCGCAATACTGCGCGCCGGGGGCTCAGGAATGGCAGTGTCGCGGTCAACACGGTGCACCACGACGAGGTCAAGCGTTGGTACGACCAAGGCATATTGGCCGCCGGCGCCTTGGGCCATGAAGCTGCCCTCGGGCAGAGTAATTGTAGGCGCGACGGAGCCGTCGAGAAAGCCGGTCCACCAGAGATAGCCATAGCCCGGACCAAACGGGGATATCGAGTAGGCGCGGGTGCTCTCTTCCACCCACTGCTGCGGGACGATCTGGCGCCCGGCCCAATTACCCCTGTGCAGATAGAGCAGCGCAAAACGCGCCAGATCGCGCGCACTCATGCGGATTGGATAGGCCGGATGGATCGAGGCTTTACCGCGAAAGTAGAAGCCATCCTGCGGCCGGTAGTCCTGCATGCCGATCGGCCTGGCGATCTGCCGGTAGAATGCACCGAAGATGTCGGTACCGGCTGCGTGTTCGTAGATCGTGCCGAGTGCGTTGAAGTCCCAATTATTGTAGTACCAGAAGGTGCCGGGCGCGTGGCTGCCGCGCGGCGGTCTCGCCTCGGCCATACCCGGTGTTTCATAGAGCGCCGGGTGATAGACGCCGGATCGCGCTTCGAGGAGTTCACGCACCGTCGCGCCCTTCTCGACCTCGGTCAGGCTAGGTGGGTTGTCGTCGATGCCGAGTTCGCCAAGCGTGCTGTCGAGATTGATGAGATGCTCCGACACCGCAATGCCGATCAGGGCGCTGAGCAGGCTTTTGCGGATTGACGCGAGTTCGGTTCGCTTGGTCGTATCGCCCCACTCGGCCACCACCTTGCCGTGATGAACGATGATGACGGCGCTCGAACGAATCTGATCCGAGAAGGCTCGCGCTTGTGCCAGACCGGCCTCCGACCAGCCGAGCGCCGCAGGCGTGGCATGCTCCCACTCCGCTCCCGGGAAGCTATCTGCGGCTCCGGCAGGGTCGAACCGCACCAACACGCCAAACAGTGCGATGACGAAACTGATGTGGCGAATATTCATCGATCCAAGCGCGACGAGGCTGACCTTTACCAAGGTGTTATGTTCTTCAACCAAGCTAGCCGTCGATCAGCGCTGCGGATCGGCGGCAGGTAGACCCTACCCGCCGACCGTCGGCAATCGTTAGCGCTCAGCGTGCCAGCCGCGCCAGCAGGCTGGAAGTATCCCAGCGCCTGCCGCCCATTTTCTCGACTTCGGAATAGAACTCGTTGACCAGCGCGGTGACCGGAAGGCTTGCGCCGTTGCGCCGGGACTCGGCGAGGCAAATCGAGAGGTCCTTGCGCATCCACTCCACCGCGAAACCATAATCGAATTTACCCTCGTTCATGGTCTTGTAGCGGTTATCCATCTGCCAGGACTGGGCGGCGCCTTTCGAGATGGTCTCGACCACCGCATTGACATCGAGCCCGGCTTTCTTGGCAAAGTGGATCCCCTCCGAAAGACCTTCGACCAGGCCGGCGATGCAGATCTGGTTGACCATTTTTGTCAGCTGGCCGGAGCCCGCGGGGCCGAGCCGCTTGCACATCCGGGCATAGGCCGCGATGACAGGCTCGGCGCTGGCATAGGCCTCCTCGCTGCCGCCACACATCACCGTCAAGACGGCATTTTCCGCACCCGCCGAACCGCCGGACACCGGGCCGTCGACGAATTTGAAGCCGCGCTTGGTTGCTTCGGCGTCAAGCTCGCGCGCGATCTCGGCGGATGCCGTGGTGTGGTCGACGAAGGTCGCGCCTTTCTTGACACCCGCGAATGCGCCGTCGCCGCCGAGCGTGACCGCGCGCAGGTCGTTGTCGTTGCCGACGCAGCACATCACGAAATCCTGACCTTCGGCGGCGGCCTTCGGCGTGGCTGCGGTCTTGCCGCCGAATTTCTCGGCCCAGGCTTTCGCCTTGGCGGCGGTGCGGTTGTACACCGTGACCTCGTGACCGCCTTTTTTCACCAGATGTCCCGCCATCGGGAAGCCCATCACGCCGAGACCGAGGAAAGCGACTTTAGCCATGTGTGAAACCTTGGGGTTTTGCCGGCCTTGGGATGGCCGGACCGTGTTCTGGAGAGGGGGCGGGGCCGTTTCGTCCTCGAAACAGGTTCCGCTCGAGAGGTGGAACGGGCACAATAAACCCTGGCCCGCGAAGGGCAACGGCTGCGTTTGGCTGGCAGCCCGGGTTTTGTGCTAGGATGGGTCGTCGACGTCAGCGATTTCAACAAAAAAGGGAGTGACACCATGAGCGTCAGCGTAGGCGTGCTCGACCATTTCAACATCCGGACCCGCAAGCTCGGCGACACCGTCCGGTTCTATGAAGACGTGCTGGGCCTGGAGAAGGGCCCGCGGCCGAATTTCGCTTTCCCGGGGGCCTGGATGTATTCGGAAGGCAAGCCGGTGGTGCACCTGGTCGATATTTCCAAGACCGACGAGCCGCAAAAGCCGGATTCCGGCGTCGTCCATCACGTTGCCTTCATCAGCCGGGGTTTTTCGGGGATGAAGCAGCGCTTGGAAAAAGGCGGATTCGAATACGATTCGCGCCAGGTTCCCGGCGGCGATCTCTGGCAGATCTTCGTCAACGACCCCAACGGCGTCATGATCGAGCTGAATTACGAAGCCGCCAAGGAGGGGGCCGGATCGGCGCCCAAGGAGCGGGCGGACGATGTCGGGGCGAGGTAGCCTTTTGGGCTGCAACGCTCTATCTGTCGCATCCAAGATAACAAGGAGATGCGCCCGTGAGCGTTACGCAGCAACAGGTACTCGATGCCCTGGCCGGGGTGGCCTCGCCGCGCGGCGTCGCCCTGACCAGGGCCGATGTGCTGTCGCCGATCGCGGCCACTGACGGCAAGGTTTTCTTTTCCATCAATGTCGACGCCGCGGAGGCCCGCGCCTGGGAGAGCGTGCGCGCACAGGCGGAAGCTGCCGTGCGTGCCATTCCCGGCGTCACTGCGGCGATGATCGCGCTGACGGCCGAACGCAAGGCAGGCAGCGGCTCACCGCCGCCGCATCGCCACGCGCACGCGCCGGGGGTGGCGCCGGTCGCCTCGCACAAGCCGCCGCAAAGCCCGGCGTCGCCGATGGCAAAGCAGGCGGAAATTCCCGGCATATCGGCCGTGATCGCGGTCGCCTCCGGCAAGGGCGGCGTCGGCAAATCGACCACCGCGCTCAATCTGGCGCTCGGCCTGCGCGATCTCGGCCTGCGCGTTGGGCTACTCGATGCCGACATCTACGGCCCGTCGGTGCCGCGGCTGACCGGCATTCGCGAGAAACCGCAGCTCAACGACGATCGCAAGATGATTCCGATCCGGCGCTTCGGGCTTGCGATCATGTCGATCGGCTTCCTGGTCGAGGAAGACACCGCGATGATCTGGCGCGGGCCGATGGTGATGTCGGCGATCACCCAGATGCTGCGCGATGTCGAATGGGGCACGCTCGACATCCTCGTGGTCGACATGCCACCCGGCACCGGGGACGCGCAGCTGACGCTGGCGCAGAACGTGCCGCTCAAGGGCGCGGTCATCATCTCTACGCCGCAGGATCTTTCCCTGATCGATGCGCGGCGGGGGCTCGCGATGTTCCGCAAGGTCAACGTGCCGGTGCTCGGCATCGTCGAGAACATGAGCTATTTCCAGTGCCCGCATTGCGGCACCAAGTCCGACATTTTCGGCCATGGCGGCGCGCGGCACGAGGCCGAAAAGCTCGGGGTGCCGTTTCTGGGCGAAATTCCGCTGCACATGTCGATCAGAGTTACCTCCGATTCGGGAACGCCGGTGGTCGACAGCGAGCCCGACGGCGTGTATGCGGCGATCTACCGGGCGATCGGCGAAAAGGTCCGCGATCAGCTGCAGGGTGCGATCGCCGCGGCGTGAGTGGGTTTATCGCCCCTATGCGACTTTCGTTTAACAAGGCTGTCATGCCTTCGTCGCGTATTCCGCAACGGAGCTTCCATGGTAAAGACCGCCGCGAGATGCGCGTTCGGCTGAGGCAAACAGGTTTCGCCGCAACAATACTGCAGCATAAGGGGAAGCGCCCCAACAAGGAGATGCCTTAGATGAAGCGTCGGGATTTTTTGAAGGTTTCCGCAACGGGCGCCGCGGTGGCGGCGGTCGCCTCGCCGGCGATCGCGCAATCCGCGCCCGAGATCAAGTGGCGCATGACGTCGAGCTTTCCGAAATCGCTCGACACCATCTATGGCGGCGGCGCCGAGCTTGTGAAGTACGTCGCCGACATGACCGACAACAAGTTTCAGATCCAGCTGTTCGCCGCCGGCGAGATCGTGCCGGGATTGCAGGCGCTGGATGCGGTCTCCAACTCAACCGTGGAGCTCGCCCAGACCGCGGCGTATTATTATGTCGGCAAGGATCCGACCTTTGCGATCTATTCCTCGGTGCCGTTCGGGCTCAACGCCAGGATGCAGAATTCCTGGTGGTATCAGGGCGGAGGCCAGGAGCTGGGCAACGAGTTCTTCAAGAAATTCGGCGTGATCGGATTCCATGCCGGCAATACCGGCTGCCAGATGGGCGGCTGGTTCCGCAAGGAGATCAAGACGGTTGCCGATCTCTCCGGCCTGAAATTCCGCATCGGCGGCATTGCCGGCCAGGTGCTGCAGAAGGTCGGCGTCATCCCGCAGCAGACCGCCGGCGGCGACATCTATCCCGCGCTCGAAAAAGGCACCATCGACGCCGCCGAATGGGTCGGGCCCTATGACGACGAGAAGCTCGGTTTCCAGAAGGTCGCCAAATATTACTACTATCCCGGCTGGTGGGAGGGCGGCACGGCGGTGCACGTTTTCAGCAATCTCGAAAAATGGAATTCGCTGCCGAAGAGCTACCAGGCCATTCTCGCCAGCGCCTGCGCGCAGGCCAACAGCTGGATGGCCGCGCGTTACGATATGCAAAATCCGACGGCGCTGAAGCGTCTGATCGCCGGCGGCACGCAGCTTCGTCCCTTCACCCCCGAAGTGCTGGAGGCCTGCCTGAAGGCGACCAACGAATTGTGGGGCGAGATTTCGGCGAAGAACGCCGACTTCAAGAAATCCATCGACGCGATGCAGGCCTATCGCGGCGATCAATATCTGTGGTGGCAGGTCGCCGAATACACCTTCGATACCTTCATGATCCGCTCGCGCACGCGCGGCTGATCACACCTTGATCTTAAGTCGTAGAACAAAGCCCGGCCTCGCGCGGAGGCCGGGCTTTTTGCGTTGCGGCGCTGCAGTTCGGGATGGAAATCCCGAACCGGATGCTCCATGCTGAACGAAAGAAAGCCTCGAAAGAAGGCTGACGGCACCGACACACCCAAGGGGAGAGAATTCAATGAAACGTCGTGACTTCATCAAGGCCACCGGCATCGGTGTCGCGGGCGCGGCCGTTGCCGCGCCGGCGATCGCGCAGACCACGCCGGAAACCAAATGGCGCATGACCTGCAGCTGGCCGAAATCGCTCGATACGCTGTATGGCGGCGCCGAGGTCATGGCGAAAGCGGTGGCGGAGGCGACCGACAACAAATTCCAGATCCAGGTGTTCGCCGCCGGCGAAATCGTGCCGGGCCTGCAGGTGGTGGATGCCGTGCAGAACGGCACCGTCGAGATGGGGCACACCGCGTCTTACTATTATTTCGGCAAGGACCCGACGTTTGCCTTCGGCACCTCGGTCGCCTTCGGGCCGAGCCAGCGCATCAACCAGGGCTGGTACACGATCGGCGGCGGCAAGGAAGTGCTCGACGACTTCTACAAGAATTACAACATGATCTCGATCCTGGCCGGCAATACCGGCTGCCAGATGGGCGGCTGGTTCCGCAAGGAGATCAATACGGTTGACGATCTCAAGGGTCTGAAATTCCGCATCGGCGGATTCCCCGGCAGCGTGCTGCAGAAATTCGGCACCATTCCGCAGCAGATCGCCGCCGGCGACATCTATCCGGCGCTGGAGAAGGGTACCATCGACGCCGCCGAGTGGGTCGGTCCGTACGACGACGAGAAGCTCGGCCTCTACAAGATCGCGCCGCATTATTATTACCCCGGCTGGTGGGAAGGCGGTTCGATGCTGTTCGCCTTCGTCAACCTCGACAAATGGAACGCGCTGCCGAAGAGCTATCAGGCGGTCCTGCAGCAGGCGGCGGCCTACGCCAACACCTGGATGATCGCCAAATACGATCGGGTCAATCCGGCCGCGCTGAAGCGGCTGCTCGGCAACGGCGTCAAGCTGCACGCGTTCTCGCCGGAGATCATGGAAGCCTGCTTCAAGGCGGCCAAGGAATTGCACGCCGACATCGCCGGCAAGAACGCCAACTTCAAGAAGGTCTATGAGTCCATGACCGACTTCAGCAACACCACCTACCAGTGGTTCCAGGTCGCCGAACTCGGCTACGATTCCTTCATGGTGCGCCACTCGCACGCCTGAACCGGAAGCGTTTTCGAGATGATCTCTCTCTTGCGGTTTTGAAAGTGAAAGAGGTCAGGCGTCCGCTGCCGATCGCTCAAGCGAGAGAGCGCCCGGCGCGTTCGCTCGACCATCATGTCAGAAAATCGCGAATGCTTTGCGCGATCTCGGGGGCGTGGGTTTCCAGGGCGAAGTGGCCGGTGTCGAAGAAGCGGACAACCGCGCGAGGATTGTCCCGTTTGAACGCCTCGGCGCCAGCCGGCACAAAGAACGGATCGTTCCTGCCCCACACCGCCAAAAGCGGCGGCTTGTGGGTGCGGAAATATTCCTGGAATGCCGGATACAGCGCGACGTTGCTCTTGTAGTCGCCGAGCAGATCGAGCTGCGCTTCATCTGCGCCCGGACGGGCCAGATAAAAGTTGTCGAGGTTCTGGCCATCCGGCGACACCATCGTTGGGTCGGGTACGCCGTGGGTATACTGCCAGCGGGTTGTCTGCGGCGTCAGGAAAGTGCGGAGCGCGTTGCGGTTGGTCGGCGACGGGTCCTGCCAGTAGGCCTTGAGCGGGCCCCAACCGTCGCTAAGACCTTCTTCGTAGGCGTTGCCGTTCTGCGAGATGATGGCGGTAATCCGCTCAGGGTGGCGGACGGCGAGCCGGAAGCCTGTCGGCGCGCCATAGTCAAAAACGTAGACGGCAAACCGATCGAGACCGGCGACCTCGGTAAAGCGGTCGATCACGCGGGCGATGTTGTCGAACGTGTAGCGGAATTCGTCTCGTGGCGGCATGTCTGACTGACCGAACCCGGGAAGGTCCGGCGCGACGACATGAAATCTGTCCGCGAGGAGCGGGATCAGGTCACGGAACATGTGTCCCGCGCTTGGGAAGCCGTGCAGAAGCAGCAGCTTCGGCGAATCGCTTGACCCCGCTTCGCGATAGAAAACGTTGAAACCATCGACATCGGCCGTGCGATACCTGATCCGCGCCATCAAACCCTCCACTATCTGCACCCTCGGTGACCGCCGATGACGGCCTCCATGGTTTGCGTCAGTCCCCGGTGACAGCACCGATGGCGTCGCGGATAACGTCGACGACCAGGTTTGGAGCGGTGACGCTGGGCGTGTGATCGACACGGTGCGCCTTGATGGTCGCCTTCATCCGTTCCGCCATGTAGCGCTGCGTTTCGGCCACGATCATTCGGTCTTCCTCGGCAAGGAGAAACCAGCTCGGAACGTCCTTCCAGAGCGGACGCCCGACCGGGACCGTGATGCAGCCCAGCGAGATCGGCCGTTGCACGGCCGCGAGCACGGCTCGATCGTCGGCGGTTGCGTTTGGCGCGAACGCCGTCGCGAAGGCTGCTTCGGGCAGCCAGATCAAGCCGTTGCTGTCCGGCGCAAGTTTCGGTGCCTGGGGGTGGGGTTCGAGACGGTAGAACACGTCGGCGACCTTCTCGCCCTCATCGGGCGCAAGCGCGCTCACATAAACCAGGGCCTTGACACGTTCAGGACGCGCCAACGCCACGACCGCGCCGGCATAGGCGTGTCCCGCCAACACGATCGGCCCTTCCGTGCGGTCCAGGCTGCGGTTGAGCGCGGTGACGTCCTCTGCAAGTGAGGTTAGCGGAAGCGGCGCCGCCGACACGTTCATCGCCTCTGACTTCAGCGCCGTGATGACCCGTGCCCAACTCGATCCATCCGCCCATGCGCCATGTGCCAGCACCACGCTCACATCCTTGTTTGCCATGCTTGCTGCTCCCTGAAGGTCGCGAGAGAGTAACCTGTCAATTAGCTCTTGACAGGTTATGATCCGGCAGCCATAACTTGTCAATCAACATCTAACCGGTTATGCGATTGGAGCCTGCTTCGAAGGGACCAATCGTGCAGCACGGTCTGCCCGCGCTTTTCATTGCCGACTCGCTCGGTCTCGATTTCCTGAACTCCATCGCAACACCGGTGGATACGACGGTTGACTGGCTGAGCGATGGCGATGGCCTGTTGAGGTGGCTGGCTCAGGCCGAGCTTGTTCCAGTCGATGTTTTGGACGAGTTGAAGGCGCGAGCGATGCCGGGTGAGCTGGACAGGGTTGCAGATCAGGCTCGTGCCCTGCGCGAGTGGTTTAGAGGCTTCGTTCGCAAACACATGGGCCGGCCGTTGACGCCGAGGGCGCTTCGCGAACTTGCTCCCTTGAACGGGCTCTTGGAACGCGACGAGATGTTTAGCCGGATATCAGGGCGTCGCCATGGCGACGTCGGTCGCCTTGAATTGCTGACGACGCGGCGCTGGCGGTCTCCTGAATCTCTGCTGCTGCCGATCGGCGAAGCGTTGGCAAAGTTCGTCTGTGAAGAAAATTTCGTCCATGTGAAAGCGTGCGAGGGACCTGGCTGCACGCTGTTGTTCGCCGATCACACCCGAAGGCGGGCAAGACGATGGTGCAGCATGGCGATCTGCGGCAATCGCGCCAAACAGGCCGCACACCGCGAACGGCTCAGGAACAAGCGCTGACGGGCTGACGAACTAATGGGGCGAGGGGCGACAAACCGGAGGTTCATGACATGACCGCTCTTCCCCTGATCGTTTTCGATGTCAACGAGACGCTGCTCGATCTCGAAACGATGGAGCCGACCTTCCAGCGCATCTTCGGCGATAGAAGCGCGATGCGCCTGTGGTTCGCCAACCTCATCATGTATTCCGCGGCGCTGACTGTGGCCGGCTGCTACGTGCCGTTCACCGATATCGGTTCGGCTGTGATGAAAATGCTCGCCGATACGCGCGGCATCAATATTGACGACGGCGACAAGAAAGAGCTCACGGAAAAGTTTTCAACGATGCCTCCGCACCCCGAGGTTCCAGCGGCGCTCCGCAAGCTGCGCGATGCGGGTTTTCGGCTCTTCACTCTCACCGACAATCTGCTGGAAGTTCAAACCCGCCAGCTCGAGCATGGCGGCATCGTCGATTTGTTCGAGCGACGATTCAGCGCGGACGGCGTCAAGCACCACAAGCCGTCACGCCAGGCTTACGCTTATGTCGAGAAGGAGCTTGGAGTTGAGCCTTCCCGGCTTTGTCTCATCGCCTGCCACACTTGGGACACCCTCGGCGCCGTGGCGGCGGGTTGGGAGGCCGCGCTGATCAAGCGTATTGGCAACGATGTCCTGGGAGTCGGTCCTCAGCCGCAGATCGTCGACGATGACCTGAACGGCGTGGCCGATCAACTGATCGCCCGACACGGCGCACGGACCTGACAACGGCGCGCGCGGTTCCATCGGGACACCCATTTGCCGCGCGCCGGTCATGACTTGTGCGCCTTTCGAATGCATTTACCGGTCCACTCAAGCCGCTTGAGTCTGAACGGGAGTGTCCCATGCCCACTATAAAACTCCGTGCATCGACAATCCTCGGAGCGTTCGAGGAGGCGCAGTCGGAGCTTGTCGGCAAGGCCGTGGTCCTCACCGACGGTGTGGCCGGGACGGTGGAGACCATTTGGCTCGACGAGTTGCACGGACTGCGAATCTCCATCATCGGCCACGCCGGAAAGTGGCCGATCTCGACCATCAAGTACGTTCAGGGCAGGTGAATTTCGCCAGGATTGAGAAAGCCCCGCAAAACGAGCCGGGCCTCTGTCTCCGGCTTCATTGCCCCGGTTGCGGCGCAAGATTGCCATTTGGTCCGGGCGGGAGGATGCTGTCGGCACGGGCACCATGGAGAGCAGCATGAGCAAGGCAGGTCTCGATAATCGCCACCGCAACCACGACGGCGAAATCAGCCACAAGCACGGCAACACGCTGATCGGCACCTTGCGCAAGCTTTACGGACAGGGTTTTGCGGCGGGTTATCCAGGGACCGAGAAACTGAGCGAGGTCCTCCTTCAACTGAACGAAACGTCACTGAGCCAGCTCCGCCGCGATCACGAGACCGGCCATTTGGAGCACAAGATCGCCAACGCTTCGAAATAAGCCGGCTATTTGCTCGGCGCCGACCAGGCCTCCGTCACGGCGCTTTCCACGACGTGCCGCTGAACTCTTTTGCATCGCGGACAAGCGAAGGTTCGCAAGTCCTGGCCCAGGGAACTCGGCTCAATCGCCGCCAATTTCATTGGAGAACCGCAAGCCGTGCATTGCGGACCCTGGTTTTGGGTGTCGCGCATGCGTTGCTCCCCCCTCAATTCGGCGGCCCGAGTTCGCCGGCGAGCCAGCCGGCCGCATTCGATTTGAAACGGTCCGATGCAATGACGCTGATCTCGACATGATCGCATTTGGGGCATTCGAACAACCGATGTTCAAAGCCGGTCGGCCCCGTTGAAATACGCTCCAGCATCATCTTCGTTTGGCAACGAGGACAGCTGGGGCGCTCAATCGTGGTCGGGAAATCCTGGGATGAGGTCACGATGCTTCCCTGCGCTGGGCGGGAGCACGACCGACTCTCTGTCGCCGATGGTTGCCGAAGGCCGAGCGGCGATGGAACCAGCTTGCGCCTCCAGTTCCCGAAGCGCTGGTCGATATTGCTCACTTTCGGGATTAATCGACCGCACCGTGAAGAAGAAGCGGCCCCGGCGTGTGGGGTGGCACGCCAGGGCCGTCGTCTGATTGAACGCCACGGAGCGGCCCGCGACGTGCACCTAACCAAGCATAGGCGGACAGGACCGGTGTGGTCAGTTTTGATCACTTCAGGGAACTTAGGCTGGAGGGGCTATCCTGCTTCGCCGGGGCAACCCCGCGCGCCTGGTCGTCGGCCAAGTGCCGCTTGGCTCACTGATGCTTCGAGCGAAGTTCACTTGGCGCTCTCGCGCCCTGCAAACCACAGCTTGGGATCCGCGGCGCGCACGCGCGCTTCCGGCAGCCCGAGCTCGCGGCGGACGATATTGGTGCCCTCGACCAGCGCCACGCATTTGTAGAAGGCGATCCGCCGCGACAGCCCCTCGCGGCCAAAACCGCAATCGGTCGAGATGACGAGCTGTTCCTTGGGGATGAATTCGAGCGCCTTGCGGATCAGCGCCGCGACGTGCTCGGCCGGTTCGACCACGGTGTTGCAATGGTTGACGACGCCGATGCCGATCTTCTTGTCGGTCTTGATGTGCTTGAACAGATGCAGGTCCTTGCCGTCCGAACTGGCGCATTCGAGCGTAAGCACATCGCAGTTGAGCTGCAACAGATGCGGCAGCGCGCGTTGGTAGCTCGGCACTTCCCAATGCACGCGCTGCTGGTTCGGATTGCCCCAGCAGGTGTGCACCCAGATCTCGGCGTTGACCCCGGTGAGCTGGCGATTGAAGGCCTCGGTGAGGAAGGCGAGATCGGCATCCGTGCAGTCCGGCTGCTGGGCGCGCATATGGTGCGGCGGCTCCTCCACCTGGATCAACGGGCAGCCGGCCTCCGCCATGTCGCGGAGCTCCGCGTTCATGATGTCGCAGAGATCGAGGATCATCGTCTTGTCGTCGTCATAAAACTCGTTCCACAGCATCGAGGCCAGCGCGGGCGCGCAGATCGCGCCGAATTTCACGGGACGGTCGGTCACGCGCTGGGCGACCTGCCAGAGCGCTGCGTATTCCAGCGGGCCGCGCGTCAGTTTCTCGGTCACGATGCCGGGCTGATAGGCCTCCTGCACCTCCCACAATATCTTTCCGGGCCGCAGGCCGTGGCGCGACATCCAGCCCCGCGAGGTGTCGCGATGGCCGCAGACGCCGCCGAGCCGCTCGATCGGGTAGAAGAACCAGGATTTGCCGCCGACGGTGAGATCGAACCGGCTGTCGCCGTCGGTCACGATGTCGAGGCCGGCGGCTTCCTGTTCGGCGATGATGCTGGCGACCGCGTCGAGATATTGCTCGCGGAACAGGGAATCGCCGAGCGCGGATTTGAAGGAACGGCCGGCCAGACTGCGGTCGAACCAAAGCGGTCGCGGATAGGAGCCGGTGATGGTGGTCGGCAAAATCATGTCGCGCGTGACGGTGAGCACCGTGGCCTCCGTGTTTTTTTGGTCGAATTCCGGAGCAGCCGGACAGCGTCTCCTGTCGACTTGGCCATCAGGGCAGGCTGACGGCTTGTCGTCAAGGTCCGCAGGGTTGGCTGCGCGCGTGGCGGATATCCGCTCCTATTCAATCACCTTGTCGGCAAGCAGCACGACGGATTCGGGGAGCGCGAGACCGAGTTCTTTTGCGGCCTTGAGATTGAGGACGAATTCGAATTGGGTCGGTTGCTCAACCGGCAGCTCGGCCGGAGCGGTGCCCTTGAATATCTTGTCGAGCAAATCCGCCGCATGGGCGATCAGCGCCTGGATGTCAGGGCCGTAGCTCATCAGCCCTCCCGCGGTCTCGACGAAAACGCGGTATTGATAGATCGCAGGAATCTGGTTCGCCGTGGCCAACTCGGCAATTCTCGGCCGGAAGGGGTCTGCCAGTGCGTAAAGTGCGTCGCATTTCGCCTGTTTGATGGCCTGGAACACGCCGTCCAGATCGGCCGGCGTGGCCGCCACATAGGGAGCCGTCGACAAGCCGATCATCTCTGCCCCCTTGCGCGCGACTTCGTAGAGTTGCGCATGGGTGGGGTTTGCAGACATCAGGACGGCGACCAGCCTGGCATCTGGAAGGACGCGACGAAGAATCTCCAGCGTTTTCGCGGTCAGGTCACCGAACATATTCGCGACACCCGTTATGTTTCCGCCCGGATGAGCAAAGCTCTGCACAAAGCCCGACCCGACTGGATCGGTGGCAGGCGCCATCACGATCGGAATCGTTTTGGTCGCGCGTTGCACCGCTGCGATCGCCGGAGTGGCCTCCGCGACGATGGCATCGGGGCGAAAGTCGACAATTTCCTTTGCAAGACCCGGCAGACGGTCGTAGCGGCCTTCGGCGGCTCGCACTTCGACAACAAGGTTCTTGCCCTCGACGTAACCCAGTTCAGCCATCCGCCGTCGAAAGACGTCGAGGCTCTCTGCGGGGCAGGAAATCAAATATCCGACGCGCCAGGTCTTTTGCTGTTGCGCCCACACCGCGGGCGGCGATCCGGCAACACCGCCCAAAATACCGAGGAAATCCCGTCGCCTCATGCCTAGCCTCTTCCGCAGAGGCCATCATTATATCTGCCCAGCGGAGCCGCCAGAAGGGGCAAGCGGGTCGCGATCGCAAATGGCGGCAAATGGTCTGCCTACTCGATCACCTCGTCGGCGCGGCCGAGCAAAGTGAGCGGGAAGTTGACGCCAAGCGCGCCGGCGATCTTGAGGTTCACCACCAGTTCGACTTTGGTGGACTGCTGGACCGGCAGATCGGCCGCGTCGTTCCATGTGCCCCCGGGGAACGATGCGCTTTATGGACTGCAAAGGATAGCTGTTTAGCGCTGGCCAGCGAATGAAACCCGATTGCAATCAGTTGGATGACATGATGGAGGTCGATGTCCGTTCTGAGTGAACGCGCACATGAGGGCCGCAACGGGATGTCCGGTCTACTCCCCGAACCGATACCGTCAGGCCGCTCCGGCACGTCCGTTCGCGCCCACAACCAATGGCCGCCGCGCGCCGCTTTACCACTGATAGCGCGCAACACCCTTGCCAGCGTAGCTGCTTGAGTTATTCGAGAACTCACCCTCGAAGGTTGCGGCGAGCGAGAAGCCGCTTCTCCACTTTACCTCGGCGGATGCCGTCGTGAGCGCCTTGTCGGGAGATTGTGCCGCACCGTTCACCACGAACGAAGCACCGGGCAGGGTCTGGAACGTCGCGCCGATCGAACGGTCGGTGTCGTAGTCATGCGCCCAGGCGAGACGTCCACGCAGGGTGAAGATGGAATCCGGCATCGCCCAGGATTTGTCGGTGCGCAGGCCGACCTCGCTGCGCGTGTCCGTCACGCTCTTCGCACCGTAGGCGAGGGCGAAATTATTGGACCCGACAATTGCCTGTTCGGCATAGGCCGGCAGATCAAAGGTGGTGAATTGAGCGGCGGCGTAGGGTGTGACGGCCATCCACGGCAGCACGAAGCGATAGCCGTCTTCGATGCGGCCTGAAAAAGCATTGGCGTTGAAGTGCGCGTGCAACTGGTCGATACCCGCAATCGTGACGGTGCGGTCGGTCGTGATGTCCTGCCAGCCATAGGCCAGTGCGGCGGTGAAGTAGGCCGGTCCCACCGTGTGCCGCACGAACGCGCCGGCCTGGAACAGATCGGACCGTCCGGTGCCGCCGTTGGCGACGCTGAAACTGGTGCCGCCGCCGGCGAGCGCAAAACCCGCGATGGTCGATGGCGAGAAGCGATAGTCGGCTCCGACCGCCACCGCGCCGAGACGGCTGGTTGTCGAGTTCGAACCCAGCGTCGGATCGCCATTGGTGGTTTGCGATCCGCCGAAGCCCGAGGCCCACACGCTCCAGCTCGGCGTGAACGGTGCCATCGGCGCGGCCTTTCGATAGATCGCCGCATAAGCATCAAGTTCGCTCTGGCTGCGTGCCGGGTGCTTCGCCGCATAGGCGTTCGCGGCATCGATTTCTTCGGCGAACGGTGTCGCGCCCGACCCGGCGGTGATGCCATCACCGCGGCCGTCGATGAACGGGTCAGTCATGATGCCCATGAACTGGGTCATGGCATTGAACGTGGTCTGCTGCGATCCTGTCGCCGTCTCGCCGGAGGCTTGGGACAATCCAGCGGGCGTCAGCGAACTGAACACCAGGGGAATACCGCCGGTGGAGTTGAAGAAATTGGTCAGCGCATTGCCGACATTCTGCTGGTTGCGGTTGAGGCCCGATCCAAAGTTCGGAGCCAAGGGACCCGGCGTGAAGTTCAGCGTCAGGTTAAGGTAGGCATCATGGGCGTCGTAACTCAACGCGGTGGTTAAATTCGACGACAGGTTGGTATTCACCACGGTTGGATTGAACGTACCGCTGACCAGGCCGGTCGCCTGGACGATGGTGTATTGCTTCGAAACATAGGATCCCGGCGCAAAGTTTGCGTTGACGGTGGCTCCGCCCAGCGTGGCGGTGCCTGTGACATTGGCAAAGGAAGCGGTGGCTGGATTGACCTGCACCATGAATATCGAACCAGCTTGGAATGACAGGCTGGTGGTTACATTGATCGAGGAATTCGGCGTGCCGTTGCCCGGTGCGAACGTGCCGCCCGCGTTGATCGTGGTGTTGCCGACGGTGCCGTTGCCACCGAGCGTGCCGCCGGCACTGACCGTGACTGCGCTTGCGGAGGTGACGTTGCCGTTCACGTCGAGCGTGCCTCCGTTGACATTGACCGGACCGGCGTAGCTGCTGGTGCCGGTCAGCGTCCACACAGAACCGCCGATCTTGTTGAAGGTGGCAAAACCCTGATACTGGGGGCCGAGTGTGCTGACGTCGAACGTCGCCGTACCGGTACCGCCAAGTTGAAACGTGTCGTTGCCCGTGCCGAGCACGTTGCCCGATATGACGGAGCCCGGCCCCAGTGTCAGTGTGTTGCCGCTGCCAGCGAACCGGATCGCCGCGGTGCTCCCGGATATCGTGCCGGCGTTGAAGACCGAGGAACCACCGGCGTTTGCCAGAATACCATATAAGGTGCCCCCGATGAGGGCGCCGGCGTTGTTGGTCACTGTCGCGTTGGTCTGAGCGGAAATGGCGATGTTGCCGATGCCGAAGATGTTCCCGGAATTGGTGACATTGGCAAAGCCCGTGGCGGTGCGAATTCCAAAACCACCCTCGATGATGGCGCCGGCGTTGTTGGTCACCGTTGTGTTGGTCTGAGCGATAATGCCGGCGTCGTTGATGCCGTTGATGACTCCGGAATTTGTGACATTGGCAAAGCCCGTTGCAGTTTGAATTCCGCCAGAAAAGCCGACGATCTTGGCGCCGGCATTGTTGATCACCGTCGCGTTGGTCTGAGCGAAAATGCTGGCGGAAGTCAGGATGTTTTCGATGCTCCCGGAATTGGTGACAATGGCGGAGCCCGTAGCGGTTTTAATTCCAAAGTCGATGCCGGTGATGCTACCGCCGGCATTGTTGGTCACTGTCGCGTCGCCAAGAAAGATGCCGGTGAGAGTGCCGCTCCCGATAACCGAGGCGTTAGTACCGACATTGACGGTGACGCCGGTCTCGGTACCGGTGCCGTAGCCGTAGAAGCCGAGGCTGGTGCCGGGCGCACCGCCGCCCTGATTGGTGGTAGTGCCGGTGCACGTCGCAGTGACGTTGCTGGCGGCAGCAGGCGTACAGGCCCACGCCGCCTCGCCGCTCAGAAGCGCCATTACCAGAGCAATAGTGATGGACTGCGCGGCCGCGGAAATAGAATGCCGCCCGCGGTTGCCGCTTCCCAAAGATAGCCTCCCCATCCCCGACATTTTAGACGTCAAACCAAGCGTCTAGGATGTGCCCGGGAACTCCGACAACCGAAACACATCTCCATCAGAATTCCAGGGAAGACACAACCTACAGTCGGCCAATCAGGCACGTTCTAAAGCGCGATCAGTTGCAATTGTGGCTAGCGCGCAACACCCCGCTCTGCCAATTGTCGCGGCGTGGCGCGGAACGGAGCATTGGAATTGGCTTGGACGAGATTCAATCTCCCAAGCTGCCGCCTCTGGTCAACCGCTCCGGTGACCTCAATTCTTCGGCGCGTCGAAATTGAGCGGCGGCAGCTCGATCTGCGGAATGTCGATCCTGACCTTGTTGAGGTCGACATTGACCGGCTTGTCGAGCAGGGCTGTGACCGTGATCGGAAACGCGATCACCAAGACCACCATGATCATCTGCAGGCCGACCCAGGGCAGGGCGCCCCAGTAGATGTCCGAGCTCTTGACCTCCTTCGGCGCCACGCCGCGCAGATAGAACAGCGCGAAACCGAACGGCGGGTGCATGAACGAGGTCTGCATGTTGACGCAGAGCATGACGCCGAACCAGATCAGCGCGTAGTCGGGTCCGACCACCGGCGCCAGGATTTTTTGCGCGATCGGCGCGATCATCGGCAGGATGATGAAGGCGATCTCGAAGAAATCCAGGAAGAACGCCAGGAAGAAGATGAACAGGTTGATGAAGATCAGGAAGCCCCAGACCCCGCCGGGCAGCGAGGTCAGCATGTGCTCGAGCCAGACGCCGCCGGAGACGCCCAGAAACACCACCGAGAAGCAGCTCGAGCCGATCAGGATGAACACCACCATGGTGGTGATGCGCATGGTGGTCTCGTAGCCCTGCTTGATCAGGCCGCGCAATTCGGGAATCCGCACCGCCTCCAGGCAGATCCAGACCACCGCGAAATAGGTGATGGCGAAGGCGAGCTTGAAGATCAGGTTCTCGGCGATGAAAATTCCGACCATGGTGCCGATGCCGGCGGCGATCACGCCGATGATCAAGAGCTTGTGGCCGGCCTTGGAGAAGTCCTTGTGGTGCATGGCGGCGAGCACGATGGCGCCGATCGCGCCCATCGCGCCGGCTTCCGTCGGGGTCGCGAGGCCGAGCATCATGGTGCCGAGCACGACGAAGATCAGCACCGCCGAGGGGATGATGCCGAGCAGGCATTTGTGCCACAAGGCCCAGCCTTTCAGGGTGCGCGCCTCTATCGGCACCGGCGGGACATGGTCCGGCTTGAAGATGCCGAGCACGAAAGTGTAGCCGGCGAACAGCGCGATCTGGAACACCGACGGTCCCCAGGCGCCGAGATACATGTCGCCGACCGACTTGCCGAGCTGGTCCGCCAGCACGATCAGCACCAGCGACGGCGGCACCAATTGGGTGATGGTGCCGGAGGCCGCCAGCACGCCGGTGATGTAGCGGATGTTGTAGCCGTAGCGCATCATCACCGGCATCGAGATCAGCGCCATGGCGATGACCTGCGCCGCCACCGTGCCGGTGATGGCGCCGAGGATGAAGCCGACGATGATGACGGAGTAGCCGAGACCGCCGCGGATCGGGCCGAACAACTGGCCCATCGAATCCAGCATGTCCTCGGCCAGTCCGCAGCGTTCGAGGATCGCGCCCATGAAAGTGAAGAACGGGATCGCGAGCAGGAGTTCGTTGGAAAGCACGCTGCCGAACACGCGGCCGGGGATCGCCTGCAGGAAGTTGAGATCGAAAAAACCCTGGCTGATCGCGAGGAAGCCGAAGGAAATGCCGACCGCAGCCAGCGTGAAGGCGACGGGAAAGCCGATCAGCATCGCCAGCACGAGGCCGCTGAACATCAGCGGCGGCATCGCCTCGAGCGTAATCATTGCGTCGGCCTCTCGTATTTCGCGTCGATCGTGATCTGGCCCCGAAGCGCGGCAATTCGCTTGATGACTTCGGAGACGCCCTGCAATGCGAGCATCACGAATCCGGCCGGGATCACGAATTTGATCGGCCAGCGGATCAGGCCGCCGGCATTGCCGGAATATTCATTGACCTCGTAGGCCTGGTAGAAGAACGGCCAGGACAGATAGCAAAGCAACAGGCAGGACGGGATCAGGAAGAACAGCGTCCCGATCATGTCGAGCCAGAGCTGGCCGCGTTCGGACAGGAACAGGTAGAAGATCTCGACCCGGACATGCTCGTTGCGCTTGAGCGTATAGGACGCGCCGAACATCACCAGGATGGCGAACATGTACCATTGCAGCTCGAGCCAGCCGTTCGAAGAGTAGCCGAAGGCATAGCGGATCATGGCGTTGCCGGCGCTCAGCACACAGGCCGCCAGCACCAGGAAATTGCAGATGTAGCCGATCTTTTCGTTGATCGTGTCGATCGCACCGCTAATCGCCAACCATGGGCGCATCGTGTTCTCCCCCGCGCTCGCCATCAAGCTGCGTGAATTTTTCCAGCGCGCACCGGCTCGCCGCCGTGCGCCGGGCGCGCCCGGCGCATCATCGAGTACGGCTCATCATCGAGAGCGATTGCAACGATCATCCTCCCCACTATCGCCTTTGCTGTCTTCACCGCGCCCGAGAGGACGCAGCGGCTTATCCGGCCGGGCAGGCATCAAGGCCGGCGCACCATTTCAGCGCGCCTTCGCGGCGTCAATTGGAAAATCGGCAAATTGACGTGGGATCAGCCGGTTGCGTGGCCTGGCTGAAAGGGGATCGCAGAAATTCAGCCGCCGGTGACGCTCATATGGCGGCTGACGCTCGGGCGGTTGTGGCGGCGATCGATGATGAAGTCGTGGCCCTTCGGCTTGGTCCCGATGGCGCGGTCGATGGCCTGGCTGAGCAGTTCGTCGTCGGCGGAGGCCCGCAGCGGTTTGCGCAGATCGGAGGCATCCTCGTGGCCGAGGCAGGTGTGCAGCGTCCCGGTGCAGGTGATCCTGACGCGGTTGCAGGACTCGCAGAAATTATGGGTCATCGGCGTGATGAAGCCGAGCTTGCCGCCGGTCTCGGCCACGCGAACGTAGCGCGCGGGTCCGCCGGTGGTCTCCTCGAGGTCGGAAAGGGTGTAGTGCTTGGCGAGGCGGGCGCGAAGCAGCGACAGCGGCACATACTGATCGATACGGCCTTCGCCGATGTCGCCCATCGGCATCACCTCGATCAACGTCAGCGCCATGCCCTTGCCGTGCGCCCATTCCATCAGCTGGGGGATTTCGTCCTCGTTCAAATTCTTCAGCGCCACCGCGTTGATCTTGACCGCGAGCCCGGCCGAGCGTGCGGCCTCGATGCCGGCCAGCACCTTGTCGAGATCGCCCCAGCGGGTGATGGCGCGGAATTTTGCCGGATCCAGCGTATCCAGCGAGACGTTGATGCGGCGCACCCCATGGTCGGCCAGCTCGCCCGCGAACCGTGTCAGCTGCGAGCCGTTGGTCGTCAGCGTCAGCTCATCGAGCGCGCCGGTCGCAAGATGCCGCGACAGCGAGCGCACCAGCGACATCACGTTGCGCCGGACCAGCGGCTCGCCGCCGGTCAGCCGCAGCTTGCGCACGCCCCGTGCGATGAACGCCGAACACAGCCGGTCGAGTTCCTCGAGCGTGAGCAGATCGGCCTTGGGCAGGAAGGTCATGTCCTCGGACATGCAATAGAAGCAGCGCAGGTCGCAGCGATCGGTGACCGATACCCGCAAATAGCTGATGGTCCGGCCGAACGGATCGGTCATCGGACGCGACAGCGAAGCGGAGGAACTTAAAGAGAGTCCGGTCATTCAATACGCCTTGTAGCTACGGCCGTCGCCATGCGGGCATGGCGCAGCGTTTGCGTAGTCGCAATGTATGCATGATGCAATCCGCCCACAATCCGCATCCCTCTTGGTGCAGTGCAAGCAACCTGCGATCAGGCCATCAGCGGCTGGGGGCAGCTGCCGGCGGGGGTGGTGCGGCCTGGCCCGGGTCGGGGAACGGCGAGCCTGCGGGCTGATCCGCCGCGCCCTTCGGCGCTTTCGGCTTCTTCGGCTTCGGCCGCATCTTCCTGGGCGGCTTGGGCGGCGGCCCGGCCGGCTGCAGCTGCGCGACCACCGGATTCGGATCGATCGTCGTGGTGGCAGGGGTGGTCAGGTCGCCGGAATTGCGGATCACCTGCACCGGGACCGTGGCCGGCAGGAACTTGGGCAGTGCGTAGGTGACCGAGAAACCACCGGCGTCGGGGGCCTGGACCGAAACCGAGCAGGGGGTCTTGCAGCCCGGTCCCAACGACGTCCTGGCGTCGGCCCCGGGTGGCACCGAGTCGATCTGGACCTGCAGGACGGGCGGGGCGGACTTGAACATGTCCATGGACAATGAGGGCATTGAAGAGCAACCGCCCAGGGTAGCTCCCGCTACGGCAATCGCGATGACACGACGCATGATCCATCCGTCAATTCAGTGCGGCTAACTGCCACAATCCCCGCTGCGACCATAAGAGCGTCAGGAGGGCCGTGCAACCGGGCGGGAGCGCATCGTTAATTGATGGTTAATGCTGCCGTTTCTAGAATAGATAAGTAAGATCAATATCTTATATGGTCTGCCGGAGAACCGTCAGGCTTTCCACAGCGGCCGGCAACTCGCGCATGTGATCGATCAGCCGGTCCGGCCTGAGTTCGGCGATGGGAACCTCGGTGTACCCGAACGCCACGCCGATGACGGGAACGCCGGCCCGGCGAGCGACCCCGATATCGGGACCGGCATCCCCGACCATGATCGAAGACGACAGCTCGCCGCCCGCGCGCGCGACGGTCTGTTGCAGGATTGCTGGATCGGGCTTGGAGATTCCAAACGTGTCCGCGCCGCAGATCGCCGAAAATCGCCAACTCAATCCGAGTTCGTCGAGCAGGCGCTTCGACAGCCATTCGAGCTTGTTGGTGCAGACCGCGAAGCGCCAGCCGAGGGCGGCCAGATCGTCGAGCGCGCTTTCGAGGCCGTCGAACGGCCGCGACGCGTCGGCAATATGGGCGGCATAATAGTCGATGAAATCGACGGTCAGCCTGTCGATGTCTTTGACCCCATAGACCCGGCTTTCCAGTTCCAGGCCGCGTTCGATCAGCTTGCGGGCGCCGGCACCGATCATGGTGCGCGCCGATTTGAGCGGGACCGGCGGCAGCCCCTCGCGGTCGAGCACGACATTGAGCGCGTTGATCAGGTCGGGCGCCGTATCGACGAGCGTGCCGTCGAGATCGAAGACGATGGTGCGATGAGCGGTCATCGAAAACCGCTATCGGTCGGTGCGCACATATGCAAGTAGGGGACGGCGGCTTCGGCCGGTTTCCGGGGGTGAGGAACAGAACATGCGCGACTTCGCAGGCAAGACGGCATTCGTGACCGGCGGGGCCAGCGGCATCGGGCTCGCGCTGGGCCGGGCTTTTGCGCAAGCCGGCATGAAGGTGATGCTCGCCGATATCGAAGCGGAAGCGCTGGCGGCCGCGGTCAAGAGCCTTGCGGTGTCAGGGCCTGACATCCGCGGCGTCGCGTGCGACGTCGCCGATCCCGCAAGCGTCGAGCATGCGGCGAAAACATCCTTCGACGCCTTCGGAAAGGTCCACGTGGTCTGCAACAATGCCGGCGTCGCGGCCGCCGGCGGCATCGACAACATCTCGCTCGACAATTGGCGCTGGGTGCTCGACGTCAACCTGATGGGCGTGCTCCATGGCATCAGAAGCTTCCTGCCGCACATCCGCGCCCATGGCGAAGGCGGCTACATCGTCAACACCGCATCGATGGCCGGCATGACCGGCGGATTGGGGTTCAGCCCCTATACGGCGAGCAAGTTCGCGGTGGTCGGGATGTCCGAGGGCCTGGCGGCCCAGCTCAAGCCGTTCGGCATCGGCGTCAGCGTGCTGTGCCCGAGCTATGTGCGCACCGGCATCGGCGAGAGCGGCCGCAACCGGCCGGAGCGCTACGGCACGGCGGCAACGCTCGATCCGGCGAGCCCGGCGGCGGTGATGGTGGCCGAGATCGCCAGGCGTCTGGAGGCGGGGTTGGAGCCTGACGCGGTCGCCGCGCGCGTCCTTAAGGCCATCAGGGGCGACGAACTCTACGTGTTCACCCACGCCGATTCGCGTCAGGCGGTGGACGAGCGGTTCGCGGCCATCCGGGCGGCGATGGATGAGGTCGCCGGTTGACCCGAAGCGGCCCGTATCCGGCCCCGAATAACTCCGTTTAGCGCTGTTCCCCAGCGAAAAACGACGCTAGACAGGCTGCGCCGGACACAGCCTGTCGCCCGATCGGCACCGTCAGCGGCACCCTTCGTGGCTTCTGGGGCATCGTTTGCAAGTGGATATGGACGGTTTGAAGCGGCAAGCGGCGGCCCAAGCGCTCGAACATGTGCGCGACGGCATGAAGCTCGGGCTCGGCACCGGCTCGACCGCGAAACATTTCGTCGAACTTCTGGGGATGCGGGTGCGCGATGGCCTCAGCGTCATCGGCGTGCCGACATCGGAGGCGACCCGCATCAACGCGGAGCGCTGCGGCATTGCCCTGACCACGCTCGACGAGGTCGACCGGCTCGATCTCACCGTCGATGGTGCCGATGAAATTGACCCCTCGCTCAATCTCATCAAGGGCGGCGGTGGCGCCCTGCTGCGGGAAAAGATCGTGGCCGCCGCATCTGATCGCATGATCGTGATCGCCGACGATTCCAAATGGGTCGATGTTCTCGGCCGGTTTCCGCTACCGGTAGAGGTGATCCCGTTCGGGCTCGCGGCGACGCGGCGGGCGATCGGCAAGGCATTTGCGCAATGCGGCGATTCCGGGCAAATGGTGTTGCGAAAGGGCAAGGACGGCCACGTTTTTGTCACTGATGGCGGCCACTGGATCGTCGATGCCCATCTTGGACGAATAACCGATGCGCCGCGGCTGGCGGGACTATTGACCTCCATACCTGGCGTGGTCGAGCACGGGTTGTTCATCGGGCTCGCCGGCATGGCGGTGCTGGCGGGCGCTGGCGGAATTCGCGTTGTCGAGCGGCGTTAAGGCCGCAAATCCTGAGGAGAATTGGAATGAAGAGCCTTGCAAGAATTTTGTCGGCCGCGGGCATCGTGCTTGGACTGGCCCTGACCGGCGCTCCCGCCGGGGCTCAGCAGCCGCAGATCGCCAAGGAGCCGTCGCCGGCCGCGATCGCGTCGGCCAAGGAAATCCTGGCGATGAAGCACGCCGGCGACATGTATGCCCAGGCGGTGCCCAACATCGTACAGCAGGCCAAGGACAGGATTCTGCAGAGCAACCTCAACTATCAAAAGGATCTCAACGAGGTTGCCGCGATCATCGCCCAGAAGCTTGCCGGCAAACAGCAGGAGATCGGTGAGGGGATGGCGAAGATCTACGCCAGCGTTTTTACCGAACAGGAACTCAAGGACCTGGTCACGTTCTACAAGACGCCGCTCGGCCAGAAGTTGCTGGCGACGGAACCGACGGCGATTCAAACCAGCATGGCCTATATGAACCAGTGGGCGCAGGGTTTTGCCGAAGTGGTCAACGGCGAATTCCGCACCGAGATGAAGAAGCGCGGCAAGACGATCTGATACCACGATGGCTGAATTCGACGTCGATCTGTTCGTGATCGGAGGAGGTTCGGGCGGGGTGCGCGCCGCCCGGATCGCCGCCTCCCATGGCGCACGGGTGATGATCGCCGAAGAATACCGGATGGGCGGCACCTGCGTGATCCGCGGCTGCGTGCCGAAGAAGCTGCTGGTCTACGCTTCCCACATCCATCAGGAAATCGAGGACGCGGCCGGCTTCGGCTGGACCATACCTGAGGCGAGTTTCGACTGGCCGACCCTGATCGCCAACAAGGACAAGGAGATCGCGCGCCTGGAGGCCGCCTATACGAGCAATGTGGAAAAATCCGGCGCCCGCGTCGTCAAGACCCGCGCGGTGTTCGAGGATGCCCACACGCTGCGGCTCGCCACCGGCGAGGCCGTGAGGTCGAAATATGTGCTGGTCGCAACCGGCGGCGCGCCCAACCATGGACGCGCGATCCCCGGCATCGAGCATGTGATTTCCTCGAACGAAGTGTTCCATCTGAAGGAATTGCCGAAGCGCATCCTGATCCAGGGCGGCGGCTATATCGCGCTGGAATTCGCCTGCATCTTCGCGGGCTTCGGCTGCGACGTCACCGTGGTCTATCGCGGCGAAAACATCCTGCGCGGTTTCGACGACGACGTCCGCGCCCATGTCCGCACCGAGATGGAGAAGGAAGGCATCACGATTCTCACCAACTGCACCGTCAACAAGGTCGACAAGCACGGCCGGGAATTCACCTCGCATTTGTCCAACGGCTCGAGCGTCGCCTCCGACCAGGTGATGTTCGCGATCGGCCGGCATCCGAACGTCGGGGGTCTCGGACTGGAAAAGGCCGGCGTCGCCATCAATCCGGGCAATGGCGGGATCGCGGTCGATCATTTCTCGAAAACCTCGGTGGAAAACATCTATGCGATCGGCGACGTCACCCACCGCATCAACCTGACGCCGGTGGCGATCCGCGAGGGCCATGCCTTTGCCGACACCGTGTTCGGCAAGCGGACGGTCCGGGTCGATCACGCCGATATTCCGACCGCGGTGTTCTGCCAGCCCGAGGTCGGCACGGTCGGATTGACCGAGGCGCAGGCGCGCGCGCAGTACAGTCACGTCGACATCTACAAGGCGAGCTTCAGGCCGATGAAGGCGACGATGTCGGGCCGCGACACCAGGATCCTGATGAAGCTCGTGGTCGATGCCGGAAGCGACCGCGTGGTCGGCTGTCACATCGTCGGCGACGGCGCCGCCGAAATGGCGCAGCTGCTCGGCATCGCCGTCAAGATGAAGGCGACCAAGGCCGATTTCGACGCGACCATGGCGCTGCATCCGACGGCCGCCGAAGAACTCGTGACCATGCGCACGCCGACCGCGCGTCACGTGCGGGAAGCAGCGGAGTAGGGTTTTCGACCGAACGGTCCGGGGTGGATTGTGGTCTGCCCGAAGAAAGCGCTTCGCGCCGCGGCCGCGAGGTCGATTGACCACGTTTCTACGTCCGCCTAAAGTCCCACGGCCAATTTGGGTGGGGGTGGGACCTATGCGGCATCTCAAGCTGTTATTTACAGGCTGCGTCATTTCAGCTTTTATTTTTTCGTCCGCCGGCATGGCGCAGAATTCGCCGAACGCCGAGGGCTGCCTGAAACTGACGTGGGGTTATTTGAAATCTCAACGCTACGAATACAGCGCAATCAACACATGCAATTTTCCCGTCGCCGTTTCCATGATGACCGGCACGAAGAAGATGATCCAGCAAACGGTGCAGGCCGGCCAGGCCCTGCACACCGGTCTGACAATGGCCAATTTCGAGGCCGATCGGAAAAAGAGTGGATGGATTGCCACGGTCTGCAAGGATGGCGAGGTCGCGAGCCCGGACGTTTCAGCCGGCAACTGGGACGCCATCCTCAACGGCAATTATGAATGTCGTAAGCCGTAACGGCGGCGCCGACAGGTTGTGATGGCTGACGAGCCGGCGAGGCAAGAACCCTACATGGGAAGCCGCAATCGCTCATATTGAGCCTTGACGGCTCCATAGCATTCGCAGGCGAGGCCGGTGAGACCGTCGAGATCGAGAATCTCGACGCGGCCACGGCTGTAGCGGATGTATCTTGCCTGCTGCAGCGTATTGGCAACGATCGACACGCTGTTGCGGCGTGCGCCGATCATCTGCGCCATCAATTCCTGCGTCAACGTGAAGTGGTTGCTGCCAGACAAATCGCGCACCCGCAACAGCCACCGTGCCAGCCGCGCCTCCACGCTGTGCGAGGCGTTGCAGCCCGCCGTTTGCTGCGCCTGAACGAAGAGCGCCTGTCCATGCCGAACCAGGGTGGTGCGCAATGCCTCGCTTCGCTCGACCGCGGCGCGAAACCGGTCGACATCGATCATCGATGCGGTTCCCGGCAACAGGACCACGGCTTCGGTCACTCCAACCAGTATGCCGAGCGCCGCCGAGGCGCCGACGACGCTGTCGCGTCCGACCATGGCGACCTCGACCCGTTCTCCGGCGGCCAATTCGACGATGAAAGAGACGACGCCGCTGTGGGGCAGGTAGACCTGCGTGATGGCCTCGCCAAGCCGGATCAACCGGCGTTCCGGCGAAAGCTCGACGGTTCGAAGGTGCGGGCGGATCGCTTCAAAATCATCGGCGCTCAGAGAGGCCAATACGACGTTGCTAGACTGGGCAGCCGAGTCCATTGATATTCCCTTGGGCGAACGGCGCGTGAGGTTTGTTGCATCAACGCCGGGTCAGATTGTTTTGGTCTGCAATGCACTCAATCCACGAAGATAGAGTTCGACCGCGATGCCGTAGCTCTCGTCGTAGTCGACCGGTTCCATGAACGATGACGCCATCTCGTGCATGACGAAGCCGCGGACCAGCGCCCGCAGGATTCTGAGCGCGTGGATAGCCGGCTGACCGGTGAGCCCGACGCCCGCGATAACGCCGAGCACGAAGCCTCCGAGTTCTTCGCCTTCACGACGCCATTCCGGAGAATCGACGATCGGATTTCTGAAAGTCGCGGCCGACAAGCCAGGGCGGTCGTGCGCGTAGACTCGCATGGCATGGGCCACGGCACGAAGCGCCTCCTCGCCGGCTTTCCCTTCGGCGGCGGCTTCGAGCCGCCGGTGCAGCTCCCGAAAGCCCTTGATCGCCAGGAAACGGCGCATCTCGGGAATCGTGTCGACTTTCTCCGCCAGCAGCGCCCGTATCTCGGCTGACAGATCCGCCGCGATCAATTGATCCCACCGGGTTGGCTGGTTCAGAAATTCCTGCACGGAGAACTTCGGGTCTGACATGGGTCGCAAGCGTTCGGCGGCTCGTTCGGTTGTCAGCCCTTGGGCAGCTTTAAGGTCAGATTCGTTGCCATGTCCAATACCTCAATATGGCCTCTTCGATAGTTGCGGCGTATAGTTCGCGGGACCGGGATCCGGCCAATAGCAAAAAGGGTAATTTCCGAGCTCCCTTCGATCTATACCGGAGAGGGAATACCGCTGATGGAACTGCGCCATCTTCGCTATTTCGTTGCGGTCGCCGAGGAGCTGAATTTTACCCGGGCGGCTCAGCGGCTGGGCATCAGCCAGCCGCCGCTCAGCCTGCAGATCAGGCAGCTGGAAAAGGAGCTCGGCACGCCGCTGTTCCACCGCCGTGGCCGAAGCGTCGAACTGACCGATGCCGGAAAGCTGTTGCTCGAGGAAGCGCGCGTCATTCTCAGGCAGGTGGAGGTCGCGGAGACCGGGGTGCGGCGGCGCGCGCGTGGCGAAACCGGCCGGCTCGTGGTCGGCTCGGCCGGCGCGACCTATTTCCATCCCGTCATCCCCGAAATCATCCGTGAATACGGAAAGCGCTATCCCGACATCAGCCTGGTTACGCAAGCCAGCAACACCTCGCTTCTGGTCGCGCGATTGCGCGCCGGCCAGGTCGACCTTGCCTTGATCCGTCCACCGATCAGCGATGCCGAGGGTGTCGGGACCGTGCCGCTGGTCGACGAGGAAACGGTCGTCATCCTGCCGAACGGACATCGACTAAGCAAATTGGTCACCGTCCCGCTGGCCGCGTTGGCGAAGGAGGTCTTCGTGCTCTATCCGCGGACGCTCAATCCCGGCAACTATGATTCGGTCATCGCCGCGTGCCGCAGCGCCGGGTTCAATCCGACGCTCGGCCAGGAGGCGCCGCAAATCGTCTCCGTGATCCCGCTGGTCGCAGCCGGTTTTGGCGTATCGATCGTGCCGCGCTCTACCGCCCGGATTCTGGCCGATGAAGTCTGCTATCGGCCGATCGAAAGCGACGCGCCGCGCGCGGAGATCTGCCTGGCCTATTGCCGCAACGGCAGCTCGCGCGCCGCACAGAATTTTGTCGCCGTAGCCCGCCGCGTGAGTCGAAACGCAGCGCAAGGCCAGGGCAAGGACAGCGCAAAGCGGGCCAGAAAAGCCGGCGCCGGGTAGGCTGCCCTCTTCGCGATAACGGCCAGCGGTGCCGCACTGGCGTTTTTGATCTCCGGAGGATATAATTTCGGGACACTTGGTGGTGGCACGATGTCCAGTTTCGCACGTCAATCAGCGCTCGCATTCGTATTGGTGGCGCTCAGTCTGGGCGGGCGAGCGGCCCATGCCCAGGCCGGCCCTATGCAATATTGGGCCTCAAACTGGCCCATCGGTTTCGGCGGCAACCTGACCGGCGGCCGGAATTCGAACACGTTTGGCATCTTTGCGAACTTCGACGGCAATGACATCAGAGCCGGGGGCCCTTCCAATCAGCGCTATAATTTTTCGAACGGCTGGTTTGTCGGCAGCGAAGGCGGCGGCGTGCGATTGGGCATGAACGGCGTCGGCCAGGATGGCGCGTTCGGCAGCCTCGGCTCGCTTCACTACGAAGGCGTGCAGTTCGGCTACAACTTCCAGAACTCTGGCCAACCCATCACGCTCTATGCCGGTTTCGACAGCTTGAAATACAAACCCGCAATCGGCGGTCCCTTCGCCGCCTTCGACTCCTCCTCGTCCGGCACGCTGCCCGGCTATAGCGCGCATGCCGGCGTCGAATTCAAGCCGACATCGAATGTCAGCCTGTCGCTCGGGTTCGGCTACACCCAAACGTCCGGGCGCCTCGACAGCGACATCAATTCGGACTTGCTGCCCGGCGCTTCCCCGTTTGCCTTCGGCAGTCGCCGCTAGCCGGGACTACGCCGTCCGCGGATCAGCGGACCCAGCGAATGCAGCAGCGCCGACGATCCATCAGCAAGGATCGTGCTTGCTCCCCGATCATATCGGAGACAAACTCATTCCGCGGTCGCGATCTCCGGTGTCTGCATGATTGGCGCCCGGTCGGCGTCGGGGGGTGACGAGCATGGCTTCGCTGAGATTGCCGCTCTGGCTTCGCTTCATATTGCTTGTCGGTGTTGTCGCTCTCGCGTCGGGCGCAAGCCTCCTGGTCTACCGCTACTATACCCGTCCGGTAACGCTCACCGTGGCGGTGGGCTCGATTGACGGTGAAGCCGCCAAGGCGATGTCGGCCATTGCAAGCCAGCTCGTTTCGACCAACGCGCCGGTGCGGCTCAAGGTGATCGACAGCGGCACCGCGCTTGAAGCCGCCAATGCGTTTGCGGCTGGCAAAACGGACCTCGCCGTGGTTCGCGGCGACGTCGGCGACCTGTCACAGGCGCGAGCCGTCGTCGTCGTGAGCCATATGGTCGTGCTGATCATAGCGCCGCCGGGTTCGACCATCGACGGCATCGACAAATTGAAGGGCCGCCGCGTCGGCGTGATCGGCGGCGACGCCAACAGCAAGATTGTCGATCTCCTGAGCAAGACCTATGGGCTCGATCGCGCCAAGATATTCAAGGATGTTGCCCTGCCGGACGTGCGGCAAGCCGTCCAGTCCAAAGACGTTGCGGCGCTGCTTGTTGTGATTCCTCTGGCCGAAAAATATTTGTCGCTGGTGCGAGGCTTTTTCCAGCAGGGTCCAAAGTCGCTGCCGGTATTGGTCGGAATCGAGTCCGCAGGCGCCATCGCAGCATCCGAGCGCGCCTATGAAAGTTTCGACGTGCCCAAGGGTACGTTGCGAGGTTCTCCGCCAGTGCCGGAGGATGACCTCACGACCTTGCGGACTTCGCTGTATCTCGTTGCGCAAAAAAAGCTCGGGACCGATCTGGTCACCACGCTCACGCAGACGATCATGAGCGTGCGCAGGGACCTGATGAGGGAACAGCCGATCTTTGCGCAGATCACTTCTCCCAGCACCGATCAGGATGCCTACCTGCCGCTGCATCCCGGGGCGGCAGCCGTGTACAACGGCACCCAGCAGAGTTTTATGGATGAATACGGCAACTGGATCTATTTGACGCCGATGATACTCGGCGGTTTCGCCACCGCACTTGCCGCGGCCTGGAAATTTCTGGGGCTCGGGAGCGCCGCGGGTGCGGGCCCGCTGGATTCTCTCTATGCGCTGGGCCGCCGGATCCGCAAGGCCGGGACCGAGGCCGAGCTGTCCGAAATCGAGGACGAAATCGATGACATTCTCAACGTCCAGCACGCCAGATCCACTGCGGGCGACGAGAGCGCGGTGGATGACGCGACCTTGAATGTCGCAGCGCATCGGCTGGAAAACCTTATTCACGATCGACGAATGATGCTTGGGAAGAAGCCGACAATCGTCTCCGCGGCCTGAGCGATGCGGCGCGATCAGAAGCGGGACCGGAATTTGTCGGCTGCGGCGGGGAAATCCCAGGCATGAACGATCTCTTGATCTCGCTCCTTGCGTTCGTCCTGATATTCGGCGGCGCCCTGGTTGGGGCTGTGGTTCGGCCCTGGCTGTCGGATCATCACCTGCACGCGGACTCCAGGGACGTCGTGAAAATGACCACGGGCCTGATCGGCACGCTGGCGGCACTTGTGCTGGGTCTCCTGATCGCGTCCGCGAAAACCTCGTTCGACCAGAAGACCAACCAGGTCAGGCAAATGACCGCGACCATCATCCTGCTGGACGATCTGCTCATGCAATATGGTCCGGACGCCACTCATCTGCGGGACCTGCTGCGGCAGAGCATTCAGCCGCTGGCCAATCGCATCTGGCATGAGGAGCAGGTCCCGGCCGGCAGGCGCCTTCGGTTCGAATCGAGCGCGGAGTCGCTGGCCTTCGAGACCGAACTGGAGCACCTCGCACCGGCCAACGATACCCAGCGTTCGCTGCAATCGCGCGCCATCCAGGCCTTCACGGAAGGCGCGCAGATTCGGCTGCAACTGTTTGCGCAGACCGGCGGCTCGATCCCGGTTCCGTTCCTGGTCATTCTGGTATTCTGGCTCAGTGCGATCTTCGCGAGCTTCACGCTGTTTGCGCGAGCCAATCTGGTCGTCATGGCCGCGCTGTTGGTATGCGCGCTGTCGTTTTCCTGCGCGATTTTTCTGGTTCTGGAGTTGGATAATCCCTTTGCGGGATTGATGGGCATTTCGAGTGCGACGCTGCGGGGTGCGCTTTTGCCGTTGAATCCCTGAGGGGTGCCGGATACCCTGTGACCGGGAGGCTTTCCTTGTCAAAGAACCCCAAAAGCGGTGCGACTGCGGCAAAATCGTCTGTGGTGCTGTTTCCGCAGCAACCCGCGCTGCAGCTGATCTACGACACCGCGCCGATCGGTCTGGCTTTTCTTTCTCCCGACTGCCGCTATCTGCAGATCAACCAGCGCCTCACCGAGATCTGCGGCATCTCCGTCGAAGATCATTTGGGCCGTTCGGTCCGGGACTGCGTACCGGCTTTGGCCGAAGCGGTCGAAGGCATCGTCCGCTCCATCATGGACACCGGCGAACCGGTGATCGGCATCGAAGTCGCGGGCCAGCGTGCCGACCAGACCGACGAACGCTTCTGGATCACCTATTGGCATCCGCTGCGCAGTCCCAGCGGCGAAATCGTCGGCGTCAACGTCGCCGCGGAAGAGATCACCGAGCGCAAGCGCGCGGAGGCGGCGCTGCAGGCGGGCGAACGAGAGCTGCGCAGGGCAAGGGATGCGGCCGAAACCGCCTTGCGCAACCTGCGGGAGACCCAGGACTCCCTGATCGAGACCGAAAAACTCGCCGCCCTCGGGCGGCTGGTCGCAGGCGTCGCGCACGAAATCAACAGTCCCGTCGGGACTTCCCTGACCGTGGCCTCCGTGCTGCAACAGCGGGCCGCCGCCTTCGCGGCGGAAGTCGCGCAAGGCAGTGCCAGGCGATCGCACCTGAACGAATTTCTCGAAGCCAGCCGCGAGGCGTCGGCGCAACTGGTCGCCAATCTCAATCACGCCGCCGAACTGATCCAGTCGTTCAAGCAGGTCGCCGCCGATCGCAACTACGCCAGTCAACGCATCTTCGACCTCGGCGAACTGACCGGGCAGCTCGCCCTGACCCTGCGGCCGGGGCTCGGAAAACAAAATCTGGTCCTCAATGTCGAGTGCCAGCCCGATCTGATCATGAACAGCTATCCGGGCCCGTACGGACAGGTGCTGACCAATCTCTTCCTCAACGCGGTCACGCACGCTTTCCCCGACGGCAATGGCGGGACGATCGACATCAAGGCGCAGGCGTCGGGCAAGGACAATGTCAAAATTCTTTTTTCCGATGATGGCTGCGGCATGAGCGCCGGTGTCCGGCATCAGGCGTTCGATCCATTCTTCACCACGCGCCGCGATCAGGGCAGCACCGGCCTCGGCCTGCATATCGTCCACAGTATCGTCACCAATTGCCTGGGCGGCCGGCTCAGGCTCGACAGCGAGCCCGGCGAGGGAACAAGGATTCAGCTCGTTCTGCCACGCACAGCTCCGGCGGCGCCTGCGACGGGGTAGCGCGTGCAGGGTTCAACCCGCCGCGCGCACGTCGCCTACATGCGGCGAGATCGCGAAGCCATGTCTCAACGTCATTGCGAGGAGCACTTGCGACGAAGCAATCCATTCTTTCTTTCTGTTGCTCGATAGATTGCTTCGCTTACGCTCGCAATGACGGTGTCAACACGATGGCGCCGAGATCGACTCTATTCCGTCGCCTCGAGCCATTCCGCGGCACCCCGCCACAGCGTGTCGCGATGCTCGGGACGAAAGAAACCGAAATGGCCGATCTTGCTCACGCCCGCATCCGCGGGCCGGACCGTGATGATTTCCGGCTTGGCCGCGGTATATCCCGAGCACAGCAATTCGACCGCCGGCCGCGTAGCCCAGGGATCGTCAGACAGGCACAGCGCGCGCATCGCGCCCTTGTAGTCGGCGAAATTCTTTAAGGCGGGGAGGTTGGGATCGTCGAACATATAGCGTTTGCTCATGACCCAGGCGGTCCATTGCAAAAACACATCCTTCGGCAGGTCCTCGCCGATGCCACTCCAGCCCGGCGCATAGCCCAACAACCGGGTGAGGGGAACGCCGATGAAATTCATCATGGCATAGACGCGGTAGCGCTCCGGCGCGGCCATCAGCTTCCAGTATCCGGCTTGCGCCGCGATCAACAACGCGCGCGACACCTCGGTATTGTCGGGAATGAGCCCGAGCGCCTGGCCACCGAAGGAATGGCCGATATAGCCGAGCGGCAGCGTGTGATAACGCTCGCGCATCCAGGCCACCGCGGCGCTGACATCGAGCGCTGCCCAGTCCGCCATCGAGGCCTTGAAGCCGACCAGCGACTTCGGCTGATTGTAGCCGACCAGCGCCTTCTGCCGGCTGTCGCCGGTGCCGCGGTAGTCATAGGTCAGCACCGCGCAGCCCCGCCGCGCCAGATAGCCGGCAAAGCCCTTGTAGATCCTGCGCGGCACGGCGGTCGCGGAATTGATCAGCACGGCGTGGCGCTTGGCGCCGCGCGGCAGGAACAGCGTCGCGCCCAACAGATATCCGTCCCTGGCGGGGAAGGTGATGTCATCGGTGAAGACGTCGTCCAGCGCAGCCTCGGCCAACCCTGATTTCCCCCGTGCTTCCCAGCGAGCGTCCTTAGCAAATGCGAATTCGGCTTTTGCCGCAAGGGCTTGTCGCGGGATGCGGAATTCCAACTGGCGGTCCCTGTCCGGCCTGTGTATAAACCGGCACTCCGCTATTTCCCTTAAGTTGCGGTTTTTGTTCAGGAGTTGACGCCATGTCCGAGCGGTGGACACCCGAGAGCTGGCGCGCCAGACCGGTGAAGCAGATCCCCGACTATCCCGATGCCAAGGCATTGGGCGATGTCGAGGCGCAGCTTGCCACCTTTCCGCCGCTGGTTTTTGCAGGCGAAGCCCGCAACTTGAAGAAGTCGCTGGCGCGGGTCGCAGCCGGCGATGCGTTCCTGCTGCAGGGGGGCGACTGCGCGGAAAGCTTTGCCGAGCATGGCGCCAACAACATCCGCGATTTCTTCCGCGTCTTCCTGCAGATGGCGGTGGTCCTGACCTATGCCGGCGCGGTGCCGGTGGTCAAGGTCGGCCGCATCGCCGGGCAATTCGCAAAGCCGCGCTCGCAGCCGACCGAGACGGTCGACGGCGTCGAACTGCCGAGCTACCGCGGCGACATTGTCAACGATATCGCCTTCACCGCCGCGGCGCGCATTCCCGATCCGCAGCGCCAGCTGATGGCCTATCGCCAGTCGGCGGCGACGCTGAACCTGCTGCGCGCCTTCGCCACCGGCGGTTTTGCCAATCTCGGCAGCGTGCACCAGTGGATGCTGGGTTTCCTGAAGGATTCCCAGCAATCGCGCCGTTACAAGGAATTGGCCGACCGCATCTCGGATGCCCTGAACTTCATGCGCGCCTGCGGGCTCGATCTGGAAAGCCACCCCGAACTGCGCGCCACCGATATCTACACCAGCCACGAGGCGCTGCTGCTCGGCTACGAGCAGGCCTTTACACGCGTCGATTCGACCACCGGCGACTGGTACGCCACCTCAGGTCACATGATCTGGATCGGCGACCGCACCCGCCAGCCCGATCACGGCCATGTCGAATATTTCCGCGGCATCAAGAACCCGATCGGGTTGAAATGCGGCCCGTCGCTGAAGGGCGACGAACTGCTGCGGCTGATCGACGTGCTCAATCCGGATAACGAGCCCGGACGGCTGACCCTGATCAACCGTTTCGGCTCGGACAAGGTCGGCGATCACCTGCCGCCGCTGGTCCGCAGCGTGCAGCGCGAGGGCCGCGTGGTGGTGTGGTCGTGCGACCCGATGCACGGCAATACCATCGCCTCGACCAGCGGCTACAAAACGCGGCCGTTCGACCGCATCCTGTCGGAAGTGAGGACGTTCTTCCAGGTCCATGCCGCCGAGGGCACGCACGCCGGCGGCGTCCATCTGGAAATGACCGGCCAGGACGTCACCGAATGCATCGGCGGCGCGCGCGCCATCACCCATGAGGATCTCAGCGACCGCTATCACACGGTCTGCGATCCCCGCCTGAATGCCGAGCAGTCGATCGACATGGCGTTTCTGATCGCCGAATTGCTCAAGCAGGAACGCGGCGGCAAGGTCAGGCCGATGCCGGCCGCGGCGGGCCTTTAGCGTTGCTGCGGTTCTGGCGGGCCACCATCAACACGCGCAACGGGCTCGCTTTTGCGATCCGCTCGGAGCAGGCCATCCGGGAGGAACTGGTGGCGCTGGTGCTGGCGCTGCCGCTGGCGTGGCTGGTCGGCACGACCACGATGCGCCGGATCGAACTGGTTGCCGCGGTGGTGCTGGTACTGGTCGTCGAATTGCTCAACACCGCGATCGAGAAACTTGCCGATCGCCTCACCACCGATCACGATCCGCAGATCGGCCGGGTCAAGGACATGGGCTCGGCCGCGGTCGGCGTTGCGCTCGTGATGGCCGGCCTGTTCTGGCTGTTTGCCATCGCCGAGCGCATGGGCGCGCTCTGATTTCGGCATCTGGCGAAGCCCAAGGCGGCGTGCTATATTTGATTTGCTCAGTTTGAGGATAAGGTCCGCTCCATGAGTGAACGAGCCGATCAGTTTGCAATCACGCTTGCCCAGCTGAACCCGACGGTAGGCGACGTCGCGGGCAACGCTGCGAAAGCGCGCGCGGCGCGGGAAAAGGCGCGCACTGACGGTGCCGATCTCCTGGTGTTTCCGGAATTGTTCATTTCCGGTTACCCGCCGGAAGATCTGGTGCTGAAGCCTGCGTTTCAATCGGCCTGCCGCACGGCGGTCGAGGAGCTGGCGCGGGAAACCGCCGATGGCGGTCCGGCGATCCTGATCGGCAGCCCCTGGGTCGATGACGGCAAGCTCTATAACGCCTGCGCGCTGCTCGACGGCGGGCGGATCGCTGCGATCCGCTACAAGGTCAACCTGCCGAATTACGGCGTGTTCGACGAAAAGCGGCTGTTCGCGCGCGGGCCGGCCGCGGGTCCGGTCACCGTCCGCGGCGTCCGGGTCGGTGTCCCCGTCTGCGAGGACATCTGGCTCGAGGAATCCGAAGACTACGAGAACGTCGTCGAGTGTCTGGCCGAGACCGGCGCGGAAATCATCGTCGTGCCGAACGGCTCGCCCTATGCGCGCGACAAGAACGATCTGCGGCTGTCGATCGCGGTCGCCCGCGTCACCGAAAGCGGGCTGCCGCTGATCTATCTCAACCAGATCGCCGGACAGGACGAGTTGGTATTCGACGGCGCTTCCTTTGCGTTGAACGCCGATCTGACGATCGCGGCGCAACTGCCGGCATTCGTTGAACAAATCACGACGCTGCGCTGGCGCAAGACGGAAGCCGGCTGGCGCTGCGACGGGCCGGTTGCGCCGCTGCTCGAGGGCGACAAGGCAGACTACGCGGCCTGCGTGCTGGGCCTGCGCGACTATGTCGGCAAGAACGGATTTCCGGGCGTGTTGCTCGGCATCTCCGGCGGCATCGACTCCGCGCTCTGCGCGGCGATCGCGGTGGATGCGCTCGGCGCCGAGCGCGTGCGCGGCGTGATGCTGCCGTTTCGTTTCACCGCGCAGGTGTCGCTCGACGACGCGGCGAAACTGTCGAAGGCGCTCGGCATCCGCTACGAGGTGCTGCCGATCGCGGACGCCGTCAACGGTTTCGAGGCGATTCTGGCGGCCCCTTTCGCCGGCCTGCCGCGCGACATCACCGAAGAGAACCTGCAGGCGCGCACCCGCGGCACGCTGCTGATGGCGATCTCCAACAAGACAGGCGCGATGGTGGTCACGACCGGCAACAAGTCGGAAATGTCGGTCGGCTATGCCACGCTCTATGGCGACATGAATGGCGGCTTCAACCCGATCAAGGATATCTACAAGACCGAGGTGTTTCGTTTGTCGGCCTTGCGCAATTCATGGAAGCCCGACGGCGCGCTGGGGCCATCGGGCGAGGTGATTCCGCCCGCCATCATCACGCGGCCGCCGACCGCGGAACTGCGCGAAAACCAGACCGACCAGGATTCGCTGCCGCCCTACGACATGCTCGACGGCATCCTGGAGCGGCTGGTCGAGCGCGAACAGCCGCTGGCCGCGATCGTCGATGCGGGCTTCGATCGCGAGGTGGTGGCGCGGATCGACCGCTTGCTCAACATCGCCGAGTACAAGCGCAGGCAGGCCGCGCCGGGCGTCAAGGTCACACAAAAGAATTTCGGGCGCGACCGCCGCTATCCCATCACCAACCGCTTCCGCGACGCTGGCAAGCCGTTGCCCGAACCCGACCCGTCGCTGCTGTCGCGCACCAGCCAGGCATCGGCCGACGCGTTCGAGGGATGAGTTGGGCTGCTACCGCGCCGGAATGAAGGTCGGGCCGACGGTGCGGATCTGTTTGTCGCCGGCAGCATTGGTCGAAGCGGCGGCGGGTGCGGCGGCATCGGGCGCAGGAGTGGCAGCGGGAGCCGGAACGGTTGCCGTGGTCTTGGCGCCCTTTTTGGCGGCCGCTGCAGCCGCCTTCGCCGCCGGCGGTTGCGCCATCTTTTTCGCGCTCTCCTCGGTGACGATGATGTCGCCCTGCTGTTCGGCCGCAGCCTTGTCGTCGAGGTTCTTCAACGCCTCCGACCAGGTCTCTCCGGCGGCCTTGCAGGCGCAGGTGGGATTGAACTCCTGGCGGTAGTGGAACGCATTCGGCAGCGACGTATAGGGCTGGCCGCTGATCGACACCGCCTGGTTGATGTCTTCGCCGGGATTGCGGTAGGCGAACAGGTTCGCTTCCGCCGCGGGACAGAGCGCCTTGCAGCTCTTCTCGTCATCGGGGAAACGGGCCGGCACGGTGGCAAACGAGATCGGAAAATAGGCGCCGTCGCAGGTGCGGACGCAGACGGTGCGGTAGGTGCCCGATTGCGGGCCGAAGTCGCCGCCGGGCGGGTTCGGGTTGTTGTTGCCGAACAGGTTGCTCAGGAAATTGCCCGGCCCGGACCCGGGCGCCGCATTGACGTATTGCGGGCCGCAATTGTTCTGCGCCAGCGCGGTCAGCACCGAGCGGCGCTGATTGTCGCGGTCGACGCCGCCAAGACCACCGCGCAGCCGCTCCAGGCTGCTGGTGATCTGGTCGAGATTGGCCCGCATCTGCTGGATCTGGTTGTTGACCGGACCGCATTGCGCCGACTGGCCGGAGAACAGCGAGAAGAAACCCGAGCTGTCGCAGCCCATGCGCTTGGCCTGCATGGTGACGCGATCGAGTTCGGCCTGCTGCTTGGTGGCGGCATCCTGGTAGCGGCGGATCTGGTCGTCCCTGGTGGGATCGCCGGAGCCGCCGCGGTCGATGGTCGCCAACTGCGCTTCGAGCCGCGGACACATCGGATTGACCGGCGCGCCGGGTGAGCCGGTCGGCCCCTGAGGCGGCGGTGGCGGGCCCGGATTCATCTGCGCGCGCGCGTCGATGCTCAGCGCGCTGGCGCCGATCAGCGCGGCGCAGGCCAGGATCCATCGGCAGAAGGGGTTGTTCAGCGTTTCAGGCATGTCCGGTCATCGCATCATGATCCCAAGGGATTGCATCCGACCATGAGCGCATCTCATTGTTTAAGCATGATCTTTTCGGAGAAGCTGCTCCGCATCATGCCGCAGGGCCGTTCCGCGCGGTTCCGGGAAACCTCCCCGGAAACGAACGCTGGCCAGCCGCGGCCTCCCATAGCCGCTTCTCGGGGCAGCGTCACGTCGTTTCCGGGGCGCCGGTGTGGCGGCTGGTTCGGACCGGACTTGTGATCGCCTCAGCGCTGGCAGGTAATGGCGACGTATTCATTGCAGCCGGCATGGTTGCAACTCCCGCCGGCCTTGGGAACCGAGCCGGTGATCTCGTCCGGATCGACGCGGCGATAGGAGGAAGCATCGGCGAAATCGCGCGACTGGCAATAGGAGCGCGCGGCATGGGCGCCGCATTTGTCGCCCTTCGCCAGGCACTGGTCGACGCCATAGCCGTCGGCCTGGTTGGCGATGATGAACACACGGCTGTCGGCGGATGCGACCGAGGGGGCGAACAGAAGAAATGCACAGGCCAGAACCGCGGAAATGGATCGCATGCTGCACCAGATGAATAAGAGGAGCGCCGTAATTGTCCGGATAGGAATAGACCCAAAACCTTAAGAATGATTAACCATGGCGGGCGGTCCGTTTCGCGGCCCAAACGGGCTTTTGTGAGGCACTTGACGCGATCCCCCCGGCTGGCCCATGGTAGTTCACATGAACGGTTTCCTCGCCATTTGCGGCATTTGCCGCGAGATTATGAGCTAGCGATTCGCTGGCTGAGGCCGTCTTTTCTCAAAAAGAGATCACTGGACGCCCGGCCGCAAGGGACGGATATCCATGGATTTGCGCCTTTACGATACGTTGACGCGGGAGAAGCGGCCTTTCCTGCCGCTCGATCCCAACAACGTGCGCATGTATGTCTGCGGGCCGACGGTCTATGACTTCGCCCATATCGGCAACGCGCGCCCGGTCATCGTGTTCGACGTGCTGTTTCGCCTGCTGCGGCACCTCTATGGCGCCGACCACGTCACCTACGTCCGCAACATCACCGACGTCGACGACAAGATCAACGACCGCGCGGCGCGGGATTTTCCGGGACTGCCGCTGAACGAGGCGATCCGGAAGGTCACCGAGAAGACCGCCGCGCAGTTCGCGTCCGACGTCGCGGCGCTGGGCTCGTTGCCGCCGACCTTCGAGCCGCGCGCCACCGATTTCGTGCTGCCGCGCGCCGACGGCAAGGCTGACATGGTGACGCTGATCGAGCAATTGATCGCGCGCGGCCATGCCTATGAGGCCGGCGGTGAAGTGCTGTTCGATGTCCAGTCGATGCCGGACTATGGCGCGCTGTCGGGCCGCAAGCTCGACGAGCAGTTGGCGGGTGCGCGCGTTGCCGTCGACGCGCACAAGAAAAACCCCGCAGACTTCGTGCTGTGGAAGCAATCCTCCGGCGATGAACCGGGCTGGGAAAGCCCATGGGGCAGGGGACGTCCGGGCTGGCATATCGAATGCTCGGCCATGAGTGCCGCCTATCTCGGCGACGTCTTCGACATTCATGGCGGCGGCATTGACCTGATCTTTCCGCATCACGAGAACGAAATCGCGCAGTCGCGTTGCGCGCACGGCACGTCCATGATGGCGAATTACTGGCTGCACAACGAGTTCGTGCAAATCGAAGACGCCAAGATGTCGAAATCGCTTGGTAACTTCGTCACGATCCGCGATCTGCTGGCCGATTGGCCGGGCGAAGTGCTGCGGCTGAACATGTTGAAAGCGCATTATCGCTCACCGATGGACTGGACGTTGAGGGGATTGGAGGAAAGCGCGAAGACCCTCGACGACTGGTACGCGGTCGCCGCGGATGTCGGGGGTGAACGGCCCTCTGATGTGGTCATCGAAGCGCTGTCGGACGACCTGAACACGCCGGAGATGATCGCTGCCCTGCACGGCTTGCGGAATAATGCGGTCGCCGGCAACGAACGCGATCGCAGCGAATTTGCCGCCTCGTTGCGGCAGTTCGGATTCCTGTCCGAGAGCGTCGCGGAATGGAACGGCCGAAAGCAGCAGGCCAGTGGCATCGACGTCAAACAGATCGATAGTATGATTTCGGACCGCACCGCCGCCCGCGCGCGAAAAGACTTCAGGGAATCCGACCGCATCCGCGATGAACTCGCGGCAATGGGGGTTGTGATCAAGGATTCCAAGGAAGGCACCACTTGGGAGATCGCGCGATGAGCTGTTGCAAGGGAGCCGGTTAGAGATGGGACAGGCGCTGCCCAAACCTGCTTTGCGGCCGTTCCTTGCGACGGATACGCCGGTGCTGGCGGCGATCTTTGTCGCCAGCGTCGAGGAACTGACCGGCGAAGATTACAGCGAGGCGCAACAGCAGGCCTGGGCCGGCGCCGCCGACGACGAGGAGCAATTCGGCAAGCGCCTGGCAGGCGAACTCACGCTGGTCGCCACGCTGCAGAATTCGCCGGTTGGATTTGCCGCGCTGAAGGGCAAGGATCATATCGACATGCTCTATGTCCATCCGGGCGTGGTCGGGCAGGGCGTGGCGTCGATGCTGCTCGACGCGCTGGAAAAACTCGCCGGCGGCCGCGGGGCAAAGGCACTCACGGTCGATGCCAGCGACAATGCCGCGGAGTTTTTTACCAAGCGCGGTTATGTCGCCACGCGCCGCAACACCGTGACCGTCAACGGCGAATGGCTCGCCAACACCACGATGCAGAAGACGCTGGGCGATGGCGCCAAGCCGGGAGCTCCCACATGAGCCGCGAACGTCTCTATCTGTTCGACACCACGCTGCGCGACGGCGCGCAGACCAACGGCGTCGACTTCACGCTGCGCGACAAGCAGCTGATCGCGCACATGCTGGACGACCTCGGCATCGATTATGTCGAGGGCGGCTATCCCGGCGCCAATCCGACCGACACCGAATTCTTCGCCGAGAAACCAAAATTCGATCGCGCGCGCTTCACCGCGTTCGGCATGACCCGGCGTCCCGGCCGTTCGCCCTCGAACGATCCGGGTCTTGCAGGGCTGCTGGAAGCCAAGGCGGATGCGATCTGCTTTGTCGCAAAGTCCTCTGCCTATCAGGTCCGGGTGGCGCTCGAGACCACCAACGAGGAAAATCTCGCGTCCATCCGCGATAGCGTGAAGGCCGCGAAATCCGCTGGCCGCGAGGTCATGCTCGACTGCGAGCATTTCTTCGACGGTTACAAGGAGAATCCCGAATTCGCGCTGGCCTGCGCCAAAGCGGCCTATGATTCCGGCGCACGCTGGGTTGTGTTGTGCGACACCAATGGCGGCACCATGCCGCACGAGGTCGAGAGCATCGTCACCGAGGTCACGAAACACATTCCGGGCGATCATGTCGGCATCCACGCCCATAATGACACCGAGCAGGCGGTGGCCAATTCGCTGGCCGCGGTGCGCGCCGGCGTCCGCCAGATCCAGGGCACGCTGAACGGGCTCGGCGAACGCTGCGGCAATGCCAATTTGTGTTCCCTGATCCCGACCTTGCGGCTGAAGGGTGAATTTTCCGATCGCTTCGAGATCGGGGTATCCCAGGACAAGATGGCGACGCTGACCAAAGTGTCGCGCACGCTCGACGACATGCTCAACCGTGCGCCTGACCGCCACGCACCTTACGTCGGCGAGAGCGCCTTCGTCACCAAGACCGGGATTCATGCTTCCGCCGTGCTGAAGGATCCGCACACCTACGAGCACGTAGCGCCGGAATCGGTCGGCAATCATCGCAAGGTCTTGGTGTCCGATCAGGCCGGCCGCTCCAATGTCATCGCCGAACTGGAGCGCGCCGGCATCGCCTATGCGAGGGACGACCCGAAACTGGTGCGCCTGGTCGAGGAAATGAAGGACCGCGAGGCCGCGGGCTACGCCTATGAATCCGCCAACGCCTCGTTCGACCTGTTGGCGCGGCGAACGCTCGGCAAGGTCGCGGAATACTTCCGGGTCGAACAATTCGACGTCAATGTCGAGCAGCGCTACAACGCCAACGGCCAGCGCGTCACGGTGGCGCTTGCCGTGGTCAAGGTCGACGTCGACGGCGAGAAACTGATCTCGGCGGCTGAGGGCAACGGTCCGGTCAACGCGCTCGACGTCGCGCTGCGCAAGGATCTCGGCAAATACCAGAAATACATCGAGGGATTGAAGCTGATCGACTATCGCGTGCGTATCCTCAATGGCGGCACCGAGGCGGTGACGCGGGTCTTGATCGAGAGCGAGGACGAGGCGGGCGAACGCTGGACCACGATCGGCGTGTCGCCCAACATCATCGACGCCTCGTTCCAGGCGCTGATGGATTCGGTGGTCTACAAGCTGGTGAAGTCGGGCGCGCCGGTGTAGCAAATGCAACCACCGTCATTGCGAGCGAAGCGAAGCAATCCATCGCGCAACAGCAAGAAAGAATGGATTGCTTCGTCGCAAGAGCTCCTCGCAATGACGGCAAAAGCTGGAGCCGGCAATGATCGACCACATCTCCGTCGGCGTCAGCGATCTCCAACGATCTGCGCGCTTCTATGAAGCGGCACTGGCGCCGCTCGGGCTGGTGCGGCTGGTGAGCCGGCCCGCAACGGTTGGTTTCGGCAAGGACTATCCCGAGTTCTGGATCAATTTTCGTGATCGCATGCCACCCGTCGCGCCGGAGAGCGGCGTCCATATCTGCCTGCGGGCAAGATCGACGACTGCCGTCGACGCCTTCCACGCCGCGGCGCTCGCTGCCGGCGGCCGCTCCGACGGCGCGCCGGGGCTGCGCCCGCACGATCGCGTGCGCTATTACGCGGCGTTCATCGTCGATCCCGACGGCAATCGCATCGAGGCGGTGACGTTTCCGGAGGGATGAGGCCTGCCGAGCCTGCACAATATTAGGTTGTATTTAAGAGATATAACATCTATAATTAGCAAGAAAGAAGGGCTTGGCGCGTTCCCTGTGAGTAGCAATGAAGAAGGTAGCAATTTTCAGAAGCTTTGCCCGAGAGGCGATAAAAAATTCGCACGTGTCCATCAAGGCGTGTTGGACGATACTTTTCACCGGAGGAACGTTTGCGCTTCTGCATTCGTTCGATGAATTGGTCGAATGTAAATTTCCAGATCTGACGTCGAATCTGTTCGTCACCAGTTGCAGCAGAGTTCCGGATAATTTTTCATTCGGAATATCGATGTCTCTCTTCCTGGTCTACGTCCTCACATTTTACCGATTTTATGTCGGCAACATCAGGGTCTTCGACATCCGCTATGACGAGGTGTTCAAGTTCATTGATAGTCTTCACGACCCAAAGAATCAGCTGAATGCCGAGCAAAAGGACGCGGAACAGGAGGAGCGGGATTACGACAATCTGCTGGAGTACAGTGATCGCTTGGGCAAAGAGGAAAGCCTCTTTCTCATAATACCCGCGCTCATAATTGTGTATTTAACGGTTACTCCATCGAATCCGCTGAAGTTTTTGTGGGTTTACCTGGCGCTGCTTGCGGCCGACATAATTTGGTTGTTCTGGAGCTTGAGGCCCTGGGCCCCGGGAGTCAAATCCAGGAAATATTTAGTTACAAGATTTTTTGACAGCTTTCCTGAACTCAAGGGTACCCCTTTCGAAAGGAAGCTGCCGGAAACCGCCTCGACGAGATGGGGAGTGAACAATTGTGTTTTTGCAGTTGTCATCTTAGTTATCTTGCTTGCGCATCTCGCAATCGGCAACAAGGTCTGCAGCCTTCACTTCTGCGTTCTGGGTGACCTGGCTTGCCAGGAGATTTTGTTGGCCGCCGGTGCGCTCGCAGCTCTGCTAAACTGCGGCACTGATTTGATTTGGACATGGGATTTTTACAACCCGAAGTTTGGCGATGACCAAAAACGCGTAATTGGAAAAGATGCAAAGTTTGAACTTGAGCGAAATCACGATGCTCGGGAAGCCTAGCGGGAACGCAACGACGAAAAAGACGCAGACAGAATCTTGTGGCTTTGATGGATTCGGCCCAACAGGATATCGGCTACCGCCCAGCATCCAACCGCCGCGGCACCCAGGAAGCTGCCTCCGGCGATGGCGGCCAGGATTGCAGGAATCCGCAATGCGAGCATCGCTATTCCGGCCAGCGGCTGCAGCGCGTCGGCCAGCCCCACCAGGCGCTCCCTGTCGTATCGCTGGCCGAGCCATGCCAGCGGTGCCCTGGCAGCGCCGATCAACCAGGCAATCGCCATTGCGATCAGCGCGTACTGGAAGGCTTGATTGCCGCGGCTTAGTTCGGAGGTGACGGCAAGCGCGTCGCCGAAGGCGAACAATCCGCAACCGGCTGAATAGCCGCTCCGCAAATGGCCGTACCGGGTCAGGATGATTTCCGCCGCGAGGAAGCTGACCGCGACGGCGGTCCCGCTCGCATCGCCACCGAGCAGGAACAACGCGCTCCCGGCCATCGATATCAATCCTGCGATATTTTCCGCTTTCATCGTGATAACCGCCGGCAGAGGGTCGATGGCAGAACTGACGACTACAACCTCTTCACATTGGCCGAGGCGGCAATTTCGGGCCTCCGGCTTTGCAGGGCCGCTTGAATTGACGGCAGTATATCATGGACCTTGGAGGTGACCGAGTAGCGAAACTCGCTTTCCGAATGGATGAAACCGGCCGACCGCAAGTGCTCGAAAAGCTCCAGCAAGGGCGACCAGAAGTCATCGATATTGAGAATGACGATCGGTTTTTGATGACGCGCAAGTTGGGCCCAGGTCAGTTGCTCCACCAATTCCTCCAGCGTGCCGATTCCGCCGGGCAGCGCAACGAATGCGTCAGCGCGCTCGAACATGATCTGTTTGCGCTCGTGCATTGTCGTCGTGACAATCAATTCTGAAACATTCTGATTGATGCGTTCGCGCGTCGCGAGGAATTCGGGGATGATGCCGATCGTGTTGCCGCCGTGATCGATGACGGCTGCGGCGACCGCGCCCATCAATCCGAGCGCTCCGCCGCCATAAACGAGGTCGATTCCGCTCTCGGCGAGGATTTTCCCGAAATCCCGGGCCCCTTCGATAAAGCGCGGGTTTGTGCCGGGGCCGGAGCCGCAATAGACACAGACGGTCCTGATCTTGTTCATCCTCGGGCATGTGGCACTGCAGCGTAACGCCGTCAAGCCTGTCGAATTGACAGACACCTTCGAATCCGGCGGTAAATGCCTGAGAAGCGTGAAAGAATGGCGTTCCCCCGGGGGGTGCGCCGGGAGCGCAAACGCTCTATATGACGGGGCAGAATGCGACGACAACCGCACCACAGCACGCTTCCGGGCACCTGATTGATGGCTCATCCTGATTCGTCTCACGGCGCCGGTGAAGCGCTGCCTGCCACGAGCAAGACGATCGAACAGGCGACCCTGATCGGGACGCTGGTGCACCTGTGGCCCTATATCTGGCCCAGCGATCGCGCCGACCTGAAGATGCGCGTGATCTGGTCGGTGGTGCTGTTGCTGTTCGCCAAGCTCGCGACACTGGCGGTGCCGTTCACCTTCAAATGGGCGATCGACGCGCTCACCGGCGCCGATACCGCGCCGCTGCAATCGTCGAACTGGACGCTGTGGCTGATCGCATCGCCCTTGATCATGACGCTCAGCTATGGCGGCTTGCGCGTGTTGATGGCGGTGCTGACGCAATGGCGCGACGGCATCTTCGCGCGCGTGGCGATGCATGCGGTGCGCAAGCTCGCCTACCGCACCTTCGTCCACATGCACGAATTGTCGCTGCGCTTTCATCTGGAGCGCAAGACCGGCGGCCTGACCCGGGTGCTGGAGCGCGGCCGCACCGGCATCGAGGTCATCGTACGGATGGTGATCCTGCAGCTGATCCCGACCATCGTCGAGGTATCGCTCCTGATGGCCGTGCTGCTGTGGAAATTCGACTGGCGCTACGTGCTGGTCACCATGATCACGGTCGTGGTGTTCATGTACTATACCTATATCGCGACCGAATGGCGGATCGAGATCCGCCGCAAGATGAACGAATCCGACACCGAGGCCAACACCAAGGCGATCGACTCGCTGCTCAACTACGAGACGGTGAAATATTTCACCGCCGAGGAGCGCGAAGCCACCCGCTACGACCGTTCGATGGAGCGCTATGAGCGCGCCAGCGTGAAGACCTACACCTCGCTCGCGGTGCTCAATACCGGGCAGGCGATCATTTTCACCTTCGGCCTCACCGCGACCATGCTGATGTGCGCGCTGGGAGTCCGCAGCGGCCATAACACGGTCGGCGATTTCGTCATGGTCAACGCCATGATGATCCAGCTCTACCAGCCCCTGAATTTCATGGGCATGGTCTATCGCGAGATCAAGCAGGCGATCATCGACATCGAGAAGATGTTCAGCGTGCTGTCGTGGCGGGCGGAGATCACCGACGTTCCCGGCGCCCTGCCGCTGGTCGTCACGTCGGGCAATGTCCGCTTCGAGGACGTCCGCTTCTCCTACGACCCGGAGCGGCCGATCCTCAAGGGCCTCAGCTTCGATGTGCCGGCCGGCAAGACGGTGGCGATCGTCGGTCCCTCCGGCGCCGGCAAATCGACCATCTCGCGGCTGTTGTTCCGGCTCTATGACGTCTCCAGCGGCCGGATCCTGATCGACGGCCAGGACATCCGCAACGTCACCCAGGCCTCGCTGCGGGCGCAGATCGGCATGGTGCCGCAGGACACCGTGCTGTTCAACGACACCATCCGCTACAACATCCGTTACGGCCGATGGGACGCCACCGATGCCGAGGTGGAGCAGGCGGCGCGGCTGGCGCAGATCGATCCCTTCATCAAGATGTCGCCGAAGGGCTATGAGACCCAGGTCGGCGAGCGCGGCCTGAAATTGTCGGGCGGCGAGAAGCAGCGCGTCGCGATCGCGCGCACCGTGCTCAAGGGACCGCCGATCCTGGTGCTGGACGAAGCGACTTCCGCGCTCGACAGCCACACCGAGCATGAAATCCAGGAGGCGCTGGACCGGGTGTCGCAGAACCGCACCTCGCTCGTGATCGCGCACCGGCTGTCGACCATCGTCGGCGCCGACGAGATCATCGTGCTGGACCAGGGCCGCATCGCCGAGCGCGGCACCCACAGCCTGCTTTTGGCAAGCGGCGGACTCTATGCCAGTATGTGGAACCGGCAGCGCGAAGCCCAGGAGGCGCGCGAAAGGCTCGCGCGGATCACCGACGAGAACGAGGCGCCCAACCGGGAGCCGCCGCCGCTCGACGACGCGCTGGTGACGCCCGATGTGTTGGCGACGCCTGCCGCGGCGGAATGACCCTGATGATCCCGTCTCCCGTTTTGGGGAGAACGCACAATGCATCCGTGAACCCAGAGATCGGTGAGCTCGCAAATGTCCATCGCCAATTCGATCCGCGCGCAGATTCCGCCTGTTCACAAGGAAGGCTATCCCTTCATCGGCGGCTTCGCGGTCGTGAGCCTGATCCTGTTCTGGATATGGTCGCCTCTCGGGTGGATCGGCACATTGCTGACGGTCTGGTGCGCGCTGTTCTTCCGCGATCCGGTGCGTGTGACGCCGATCGGCGAGGGCATCGTGGTGGCGCCGGCCGACGGGCGGATTTCGATGATCGCGCAGGCCTTGCCGCCGGCCGAACTCGGTCTCGGCGACAAGCCGCTGCCGCGCATCTCGATCTTCATGAGCGTGTTCAACTGCCATGTGAACCGCAGCCCGGTCGCAGGCCGCATCGATCGCATCGCCTACCGGCCGGGGGCCTTCATCAACGCCGAGCTCGACAAGGCGAGCGAGGACAATGAGCGCAATTCGCTTGCGATCTCCACGCCCAACGGGCGCATCGGCGTGGTGCAGATCGCGGGGCTAGTGGCGCGGCGGATCGTCTGCTTCGTTCGCGACGGCCAGTCGATCGGCGCCGGCGAGCGGTTCGGGCTGATCCGGTTTGGATCGCGTCTCGACGTCTATCTGCCCGAAGGCACCAAAGCGCTGGTTTCGGAAGGCCAGACCGCGGTGGCGGGCGAGACCATTTTGGCCGATTTCAGGCTTAGCGATCCCGGCCGGACGTTCCGGGCCGATTAACCATTCGAGCGGCCGAAATGGAGCTTACCGCCGCAATGGCGGAGCCGGCCGACGCTTGCTATATGTCATCGGGCCATGCCGATGCCCTTCGATCCCAATCAATCCGAGCAATTGCGCCGCCGCCGGTTTCGTCCGATCCCGGTGCGGCTATTAGTGCCCAACGTCATCACCCTGCTGGCGATCTGCGCCGGGCTGACCGCGATCCGCCTGTCGACGGAAGGACACATGCAGCTTGCGGTGGCCGCGATCGTGTTCGCGGCCATTCTCGACGGCCTGGACGGCCGGGTCGCGCGGATGATCAAGGGCCAGTCGAAATTCGGCGCCGAACTCGACAGCCTTGCGGATTTCGTCAATTTCGGCGTCGCGCCCGGCCTGATCCTGTACTTCTGGCAATTGCACGAACTCAACAATGGCGGCTGGATCGCCGCCATGGTGTTTGCGATCTCGGGCGGCCTGAGGCTGGCGCGCTTCAACGCCACCATGGACGACCCGAACAAGCCGCCGTTTGCGGCCAATTACTTCACCGGCGTTCCGGCGCCGGCCGGCGCGATCACCGTGCTGCTTCCGATCTATCTCGCCTTCCTCGGCTGGCCGCAACCGCCGGCGATCCTGACCGCGCTCTATACGCTCCTGATCGCGTTCCTGATGGTGTCGCGGCTGCCGGTGTTTTCCGGCAAGACCTGGCGGATGCGCGTGCCGCCGGAAATGGTGCTGCCGGTTTTCGTTTCGGTGGTGTTCTTCATTGCGCTGTTGATCGGCTATCCCTGGCACATCCTGTCGGTCGGATCGGTACTCTATCTGCTGAGTCTGCCGGCCGGATGGAAGTCCTATCGCGACCAGGCGCGCAAGGCGGCCGCCGCCGCTGCGCCGCCCGAAAGTGTCGCGCCGTCCAGTCCGGCGCCGCCGTTCGCGCCGGTGGCGACCGAACCGGGCGAGGGCGACCGTCCGGCACGGCTGAACTGAGCGGCCCGGCTCCATCGCTGGATATCTGACATGAGCGATCGCCGGGTTGGGTTCGATCCCGATCTCGGCTATACGGCTTTGCCATACGGCCTCTTAAGAAAGGGCCGCTCCCCAAATCTCCGGAGAAAACGCCGTGACGGATTCCACCAAAGCGCCGCTGCCTGCTTCACTGCTGGAAGCGCTGGCGCGCTATGACACGCCCACCATCTGCAACGCGATGGAAGTGGTCGCACCCGAACGCCGCCTGATCGGCTACACCACCAAGCCGCTGGTCTGCCCGTTCCCCGACCTGCCGCCGATGGTCGGCTACGCCCGCACGGTGTCGATCCGCTCGGTGCTGCAATCCGGCCTTCCCGCCGCCGAGCAGGCCAAGCGCCGCATCGCCTATTATGAATATGTCGGCACAGGCCACGGTCCGCGCATCACCGTGATCCAGGATATCGACGGCGCCGACGTTGGTTACGGCGCGTTCTGGGGCGAGGTGCAGAGCAACGTGCACAAGGCGCTCGGCTGTCTCGGCGTCATCACCGACGGCTCGATCCGCGACATCCCGCAATGGGCGCCGGGTTTCCAGGCGCTCGCCGGATCGATCGGGCCGTCGCACGCCTGGGTCCATGCCGAGAACTTCGGCGGCGAGGTCCGCGTCGCCGGCATGACCGTTCGCAACGACGATCTGATTCATGCCGATCGTCACGGCGCGATCGTGATCCCCCTCGACATCGCCGCCAAGATTCCGGATGCCGCCGAACTCTGCGGCCGCCGCGAGACGCCGATCCTGGAGATCGCCCGCAGCAAGGACTTCTCGCTGGAAAAGCTCAAAGACGCGCTGAAGCGCTCGGCCGAAATTCACTGACGGCCTCGCTACTAGATTCTTGTTTTGACGCGTTTTCTTCACGCGAACCGGTGACCACTTCGCTCGAAAACGCTCTACTCGTCCTCTCCACGAGAAGCCCGGTCTGCGGCGGCACTGCGCAGCCGGTCGATGCGCTGCATGGTTTCGACCGCGAGATAGCCTCCGTCGCGATAGCGTTCGCCCGTCTCGCGGGCGTCGCCGCCGCAATGCGGGCAAACAACGGTACCTTCGAAAACGTAGCGGACGCATTGACGACAGAGCACCATCACTGGCGGCCCATGGCCTCGAGGTGGAGAACCGCCGCTCATGCCACCGGTGCCTCGACCGGGATCGGTTCTTCCAGCAGCGCGAAGCGTCCGGTGGCGAATGGAAACGCCGGGGCCTCGGCGACCTTGACGATACGCTCGCGGACGCCGCGCTCGGCCAGCGTCAGCACCCGGTGGTGACAATACGGATTGTTGCCGCGGCGGCCGAGCAGCGAATCCGCCGTCCAGGTGCAGCCGCCGCGGCATGCCTCGGCGTAATAGCATTCCCGGCAAAAGCCCCAGAGGTCGTCGGTGCCGCGGTTGCGGTTGAACTGCAGCGCCGGATGCGTCGCCCACAACTCCGCGATCGGCGTGTCACGGACATCGCCGGCCCCGTAGCGGTCGGTCGCGAGCGACGGGCAGCCCTTCAGCGTGCCGTCGGCTTCCAGCCCGATCGCGTTCTGGCCGGCCGGGCAGCCGCTGTAATAGCCGCGGTCCGGTCCGCGCCACAGCGCTTCGTAGGGACCGAAGTAACCGATATTGTTGCCCGGCAACAGCAGCAGATCCCGCTCGCGCCCCTTGCGATGCAGGTCCGCCAGCAGCGGCATCAGCGTCGCAAGCTCAAAGGGCTGCAGCAGGATCTCCTCGTTGTCGACGGCGTTGCCCATCGCGACCGTCAACTGGATCTGCCAGTACTTTGCGCCGGCCTCGATGATGACATCCATCACCTGCGGAAGTTCGGGCATGATCGTCGAGGTGATCTGCGTGTTGACGCTGGCGACGAGGCCGACGCGGCGGCAGTCTTCGAGAACGCGCAATGCTTCCGAATAGGAGCCGGAAACGCCGCGCAAATGGTCGTGGAGGGGCTGCAGGCCGTCGATCGACACCCCAAGGCCGAGCAGGCCGGCATCGGCTGCGGCCTTGATCATGTCGCGTGACAGCTTGTAGCCGCCGGTCTGCATGGTGCAGTCGATGCCGTGGTCGCGGATCGCGCGCACCAGGGTCAGCCAGTCCCTGCGGACGAAGGCTTCCCCGCCGATGATCGTAATCTCGCGGGTGCCGAGTTCCGCCAGCTGGCGCACGACGTCGATGCATTCGCTGGTACTCAGTTCCTTGGCACGGCGATGCCCTGCACGCGAGCCGCAGTGAATGCACTTCAGATTGCAGGCGAGCGTGATTTCCCAGACGACATAGACCGGAATGCAATCGATCTGGTCGCGGAGCGACAACCTCCGTCGCGGACCCTCGTCGAGAACAGCGTCTTGCATCGTTTGCCGCCTTTTTCGAAGGTCGCTCACTGTCTTGCGATAAGCGTGAGTCTGGCCGCCCGGCCAAGCACGCTTGCCGCGTCTACTTCAGGCCGTCTGATCCCTGCCGGGGCTATTTCTTGCCCTTTGCTGCGATGGTGGTGTCGAGGTCCTTGAGCGCGGCCTTGAGGTCGGCGGCGTCGGGACCGCTATGATTTTTCAGCAAATCGTGGCCGACGATCTTGTAGGCCTTCAAGGTATCCAAGTCGGCGGTTTTGCACTTGTCGCGGATGACGGCGCCATAGAGTGGTTGTATCCCGCCAGAACCAGAATAAGACATCGCTGTTTCTCCCTTTGGTTGAAAGGCGGCCCGGGAACGCATCTGGTGCTGCGCCCACATGCGGCCGGGATCGCCTGCCGGACTTCGACGTACCACCTTGGTATCGTGCGTCGGGATTATGGCAAGTCAACCTCAAAGTGAAAAGATAATTATTACATTTTTGGCGGTATTTCCGTAATGGGCCTGGCCGTGGCAGTCTGCGCGGCCGGCGCGATGAATGGGACACATTGAAATGAAGATGAACGGCAAGACTGCATTGATCACTGGCTCGACCGACGGCGTCGGCCGCTATGTCGCGGGCAGGCTCGCCGCCGCCGGCGCCAAGGTGCTGGTCCACGGCCGCGACGTGGCGCGGGGCCAAGCGCTGCTCGACGAGATCAACGCAGAAGGGGGCGAGGCCGTGTTCTATCAGGCCGACCTGTCCTCGCTGTCGGAAGCGCGGCGGCTTGCGAACGCGGTCATCGCCGACCACAAGCGGCTCGACCTCTTCATCAGCAATGCCGGGATCGGATCGCAAAATCAGGGACCTCAGCGCCAGACCAGCGCGGATGGCCATGAATTGCGGTTCGCCGTCAACTATCTCGCCGGCTTCCTGCTCGCTTACCGGCTGCTGCCGCTGTTGAAGGCGAGCGCGCCGTCGCGCATCGTCAACGTCGCCTCGCTCGGCCAGCACCCGATCGATTTCGACGATGTCATGATCAACAAAGGCTACAGCGGCGGCCGCGCCTATGCGCAGAGCAAGTTGTCCCAGATCATGTTCACCATTGATCTCGCCGAGGAATTGAAGGGGACCGGCGTCACCGTCAATTCGCTGCACCCGGCCACCTATATGAACACAACGATGGTGCGGGCCGGCGGCATCACCCCGATCTCGACCGTCGAGCAGGGCGGCGAAGCGATCCTGCATCTGGCCCTGGGCGAGGATGTCGCAGCCAAGAGCGGCCTGTTCTTCAACGGCATGAATGAGATGCGCGCCAACCCGCAGGCCTATGACGAGGCCGCGCGGAAGCGGTTGCGCAAGCTCAGCCTGGAACTGACGGGACTTGCGGCCGCCTGACGTGTTCGGCGCGTTTTCCGGCCGCTTCGAAAACGCTATGCTCGGCCGGTTCTAGCTGTGCCGTTTCATTCGAGCGCAGCCCGGACGCTGGCCTCGACTTGCACGGTGTGATATTGACAACCAAAAATTGACGCCGGTTGCAAACCGCCGAGGAAGGCAATGGGAAGCTGTTTTGTCATCATGGGCTTTGGCGAGAAGACCGACTTTCAGTCGAACCCGCAGCGCGTCCTGAATCTGAATCGGACTTACGAAGACATCATCAAGCCGGTTGTCGAAGAGGCTGGCCATACCTGCATACGCGCAGATGAAATCATCCATTCGACCGTCATCGACAAGCCGATGTATGACAATCTGCTCGGCGCCGACCTGGTGGTTGCGGATCTCTCGACATCGAATGTGAATGCGGTCTACGAGCTCGGGGTGCGTCACGCGTTGCGTCCGCACCGCACCATCGTGATGGCGGAAAGCAATTTCAGCTTTCCCTTCGATCTCAATCATCTCAGCATCCTGAAATACGTACACCTCGGAACGGAGATCGGCTTTCAGGAGGTGATGCGGGTCAGGAAGATCCTCAAGGACAAGATTACGACGCTCATGGCAAGCCCAGAGGTCGATAGCCCGGTCTTTCTGTTCATTCCGACCCTGCAGGGAGCCAGTCTTGCCGGCTCGGCGCTGGAGGCGGCGGAAGCACCGGCCGCTCCATCATCGGCGCCGACCGACAACAAGAGCTTCGCTCAACTCCTGGAAGACTTTCGTGCCGCGAAGGGAAAGGTCACGAAAGCAGCCGATTGGAACACGCCCCTGGAGCTGCTGAACCGTCTGGCGACGATGCAGCCCGGCGATCCCTACATCGTGCAGCAGCTCGCACTTGCGACCTACAAGCACGAACAGCCGGACAAAACGGCAGCGCTGGTGGCTGCGAAGGTCATCCTCGACAGGTTGGCGCCGCAAACATCGAGCGACGCGGAGACGGTCGGGCTGTGGGGGGCGATCCACAAGCGGCTGTGGGACGCCACGAAAAATAATGCCGATCTCGATGAGGCGATACAGGCCTATGCGAGAGGCTATTACATCAAGAACGATTATTATAACGGCATCAACTATGCCTTCATGCTCGATGTTCGGGCGTCGACAGCGAGCGGCGATGAGGCGATGGTCGATCGCGTTCTGGCTCGGCGGATACGGCAGGACCTGCTGGCGATTTGCGATCGAGCCGCGGCAAGTGCCGAGCAACAGAAACCGGGTAGTGACGAGCTGTTCTGGATCGGCGCGACCAAGGTCGAAGCCCTGTTCGGCCTCGGCCGGCGGGACGAAGCAAGCCGCCTGCAATCCGAGATCGTCGCCAGCGAGCGCGAGCGCCTGACCAAAGCCGGCAGCGACAGCAAGGAAGCGGGTTGGAAAGAGAACAGCCTGAAGGACCAACTGGCAAAGCTCGGCCCGCTATTGCCGGCTTAGAGCCTTTTCTGTTTCGATCGAATCGAAACGGGGCTCTAGGTTCTTTGTTTGACGCGTTTTCTCAACGCGAACTGGTGACCACCCCGGATCGTGTCCGGGGCAGGCTTTCGCTTGAAAACGCTGTGGACGGCCGCGATTGCATTGCGATCCGATCGGACGAGTTGGCCGTCCGGCGCGATGATTGCAGAGCCATGCGACGAAGTTCGTCGACATCATGCCACTCCGGAGGTTGGTGAGCTGGCAACGCCGCAGCAGAGCGGCGGCCCGCGGCAGTATGGTTAGCAGAGTGTTGAAACCCGGCCCGGCGCCCGATTGTTTCTCCGACCCAGCGTCAATCGGTTTAACCTTTACGCGTCTTTAATGGCGTGTCCGTAGGGTTTTGGTCGCGCGGCCCGGGTTGGGCCGCGTCACCGTCCAGAACGGTCGGTCGTTCGCGTATGCGTTGGAGTCTCCCATGGATATCATGACGGGCGTCGGGCTCGTGTTCGGCATCATCGTCATAACGATTATGGTGCTCCTGGGCGGCGATCTGCATATGTTCGTCAGCGAGCACGCCGTCATCATCATCTTCGGCGGTTCGATCGCCGCCACCATGATCCGGTTTCCGCTCAGCGCGATTCTGCACGGTTTGCCGCTGGGCGCGAAATTCGCCTTCACCATGAGCCGGCTGTCGGCGCGCGACCTGGTCGACGAACTGGCCCGCATCGCCGAAATCGCCCGCAAGCAGGGCCCGGTCGGCCTGGAAAAGGTCGAGACCGACGAACCGTTCCTGGCCAAGGGCATTCGGTTCGTCGCCGACGGCTACGATCTCGAATTCATCCGCGACAATCTCGAACGCGACCGCGATAATTTCCTGATGCATCTCGACGAGGGCGGCAAGATCTACCGCGCCATCGGCGACTGCGCCCCGGCGTTTGGCATGATCGGCACCCTGATCGGCATGGTGCAGATGTTCGCCAACATGACCGACCCCTCGAAGCTCGGCCCCTTCATGGCCACCGCCCTGCTGGCGACGCTCTACGGCGCGCTGGTCGCCAACCTGTTCTGCCTTCCGATCGCCGACAAGCTGCATGGCAAGCTGCTCGACGAGGAGACCAACCGCACCCTGATCATCGACGGCATCCTGATGATCCGCGATTCCAAGAGCCCGACATTGGTCCGGGAAATGTTGCTGGCCTATCTGCCGGAAAAGCACCGCCACGAAGAGGGCGAGCCGGTACCGGCCTGATCGGGCCGGCGGGATCGGTCCGGAAAGCAAGCAATGGCCAAGAAGAAACGCGGCGGCGCACACGGAGGAGGGCACGGCTGGTTCGTGACCTTCGCCGACCTGATGGGCCTGATGATGAGCTTCTTCGTGATGCTCGTCGCCTTCTCGACCATGGACAACAACAAGCTGAAGATCGTCGCCGGCTCGATGCGCGACGCCTTCGGCGTGCAAACCGACGTGCGTTATTCCGGCATCATCGAATCCGATGGCCTGCCGACCCGGCCGAAGCTGAAAAACCTCGCGCACATCAATCCCGACGAGGCGTCCAATACGCCGACGCCGGATCAGCAGGACGACAAGCTGGAGTCCGGCGCGAAGCTGAAAGTCGACCGCGAATTCATGCTGGCCTCGGCATCGCTGCGCCAGGCGCTGCAGGACATGCCGGAACTGACCGAAATCTCCAAGCACATCATGTTCGAGGAAACCAAGCAGGGCCTCAATCTGGAAATCGTCGACCAGGACGGCCGCTCGATGTTTGCCGACGGTTCCAAGGAGCCCTACGACCGCACAAGGCGGCTGATCGAGAAGCTTGCCGCGCCGCTCAAAGCCACGCCGCTGCGAGTCTCCATCATCGGTCACACCGCGGCGGGCTTCGTGCCGGCACGAAGCGACTATGGCGCGTTCGACCTGTCGGCGGACCGCGCGAACGCGGTGCGCCAGATTCTCGAACGCGAGGGACTGCCGTCCTCGCATATCTTTGCGGTCTCCGGAAAGGCGGACAGCCAGCCGCTGTTTCCCGACGATCCCTCACTGTCGGCCAACCGCCGCGTCACCATCACGCTGATGCGCGAAGACCCGCCGTTGCCGCCAGGGCTGAAGCCGTAACCGGGTGACGCTACCATTTTACCTTCTGCCGGACTGGTGCGGTCTGGGCGCAAACGGTGAGGCAACATTTTCATATTCCGCCGGCTTGCGAGCCCGATCCGCAGGCGATAGCTACAAGCTACTTTTTTTGCATGGCCCGAACCCAGATTCAGGCTAGGCTTCGCTCCAAGCGCAGGGCTATAAGCCGCCTCGCTTTGCTATCGGTGCAGTGAAGCTTTTTGAGGCCCAAGCTCCCATGACCAGTGATGTTGTAGCTCCCGCCGCGGAAACGATGGCGGCTAAAGGGTATGGCGACGCCCATTCCACGGCCGGTTTCAAGGCCCTGATGATCGGCAGCATCGGTGTCGTCTATGGCGACATCGGAACCAGTCCGCTCTACGCGCTGCGTGAAGCCGTCGTCGCGGCCAGCGGGCCCTCGGGCGTCGTGACCACCCAGGCGGTGCTCGGCGTCGTGTCCCTGATCCTGTGGGCGCTGATCATCGTGGTGACGCTGAAATATGTGCTGATCCTGCTGCGCGCCGACAATCACGGCGAGGGCGGGACGCTGGCGCTGATGGCGCTGGCCCAACGCGCGGTCGGCGGCTACGCCGGCACCATCGTGCTGCTCGGGATCATCAGCGGCGCGCTGTTTTATGGCGACGCCGTGATCACGCCGGCGTTGTCGGTGCTGTCCGCCATCGAAGGCATCAAGCTCGTCACCGCCGCGTTCGATCCCTATGTGGTGCCGCTGACGGTGATCATTTTGCTGGTGCTGTTCGCGGCCCAGTCGCGCGGCACCGCACATGTCGCCGCTTTCTTCGGCCCGGTGATGTGCGTCTGGTTCGGCATCATCGCGATCGCATCGATTTCACCGATCATGCACCAGCCCGAAGTGCTGCTGGCGCTCAATCCCATTCTTGCCGTCTCGTTCATGCTGCATCACGGCATCATCGGCTTCATCACGCTCGGCGCGGTGTTTCTCGCCGTGACCGGCGCCGAGGCGCTCTATGCCGACCTCGGGCATTTCGGCAAGCGGCCGATCCAGACCGCCTGGCTCTTCATCGTCCTGCCGTCGCTGGCGCTGAACTATCTGGGCCAAGGCGCCCTCGTCATCGGCAATCCCAAGGCGGTCGAGAACCCGTTCTTCCTGATGTTTCCGGATTGGTCGTTGATGCCGATGGTTGCGCTCGCGACGCTTGCGACCGTGATCGCGAGCCAGGCGGTGATCACCGGCGCCTATTCGCTGACCCGCCAGGCCATTCAGCTCGGCCTGTTGCCGCGATTTGAGATCCGTCACACCTCGGAATCCCATTCCGGCCAGATCTACATTCCGCGCGTCAATACCCTGCTGCTGATCGCCGTGATGTTGCTGGTGCTGATGTTCCGCTCTTCCAGCGCGCTGGCCTCGGCCTATGGCATTTCCGTCACCGGAACCATGGTGGTCACAGGCATGATGGGTTTTGTCGTGATCTGGCGGGTCTGGAAATGGTCGCCGTTCGCGGCCGCCGCCCTGATCGCGCCGTTCCTGTTTCTCGATCTCACCTTCCTCGCGGCGAACCTGCTGAAGGTGTTCGAGGGCGGCTGGGTGCCGCTGGCGCTGGGCTCGGTGGTGATGCTCCTGATGTACACCTGGCGGCGCGGCAGCCGGCTTCTGTTCGAGAAATCGCGCAAGCTGGAGTTTCCGCTCGCCGACCTGGTGACGATGCTGGAAAAGCGGCCGCCGCAGCGGGTTTCCGGCACCGCCGTATTCCTGACCAGCGATCCCGTCAGCGCCCCGACCGCGCTGATGCACAGCCTCAAGCATTACAAGGTGCTGCACGAGAAGAACGTCATCCTCACCATCGAAACCGCGCCGACGCCGCGCATCGATCCGGCCGAGCGGGTCAGGCTGGAACCGATCAGCGCGACCTTCTCCAAGGTGACGCTGCGGTTCGGATTCATGGAATCGCCCAACGTGCCGAAGGCGCTCGCCATCGCGCGCAAGCTGGGCTGGCAATTCGACATCATGTCGACCTCGTTCTTCCTGTCGCGCCGCGCGCTCAAGCCGGCCGCGCATTCAGGCATGCCGCGCTGGCAGGACCACCTGTTCATTGCGCTCAGCCGCACCGCCAACGATGCCACCGACTATTTCCAGATTCCGAGCGGACGGGTGGTCGAGGTGGGAACGCAGGTGACCGTCTAGCGGAGGCACTTCGAGATGGGCGCCGTTCACCGTCTGGCGATGCCCGGTGATGCGAGCCGCCTCCACGACGTTCGACGGCGATCGATCCTCGAACTGGCGCCGCCAAAGATGCCCGCCGAACAGGCGGGGACCTGGGCGGCGCAACTCACACTTCTCGGAATGACGCGAAAGCTTCGCGAGTTGGAGATATGGATCGTCGAGTTCGACGGCACGGTGGCCGGATGGGGGGCCATTCGCGCTGACTGTCTGGAGGGGCTGTATACGGCCCCCGAATTTGCCCGCCGGGGCGTTGGTGCAGAATTACTCGGTATGCTGGAAGGGCTGATGCGCGAACGGGGCGTTGAGGCGGTGCGCGCGGAAGCCAGCTCAAACGCCCGGGAGTTCTATTTTCGGCGCGGATACCGAACCGACGGCCCTCAAACGCCCAAAGGGGCTTGGCCGATAACAAAGCCACTTCGATAGAAGCGGCCGCACGAGGTCCACCTTGAAGCTGAGGCTGAAGTTTTGGATGACGCTTTAAGCCGTTTGCGGCGCTTGATTTTCTCGACGCAAGGGGCGACTTTGCGCCCCGAATGTCGGGGCGGACCGGGCGCTCTTGAAGCAGGTTTTGAGGAGGATAAGCGTGGCCCATCAGGTGCACGATTTGACGCCGGAAGACGTCTCGAAGGGAATGGCGGAGGGGCGCTATCTCCTCGTTGACGTCCGCGAGCCCAATGAGGTTGCGGTGGAAGCCTATCCCGGCGGCGTCGTGGTTCCGCTGTCGAGCTTCGAGCCGAAGGATATTCCCGATCCCGGGGGCAAGCAGGTGGTGTTTGCCTGCCGCTCGGGCAAGCGATCAGTGACGGCCTCGCTCGCCGCCCAGGCCGCGGGACTGGCCTATGACAAGCACCTTGCGGGCGGCATGCTGGCCTGGAAGGCTGCGGGATTGCCGACCAAGAGCGGCGGCTGAAGCCCTCATGACTTCGATGAACAAGGTCTTCGCCGACCTTCCGGTCACCGTCTTCGAGGCGATGTCGCAAGCCGCGCGCGACAATAATGCCATCAATCTCGGCCAGGGTTTTCCCGACGATCCCGGACCGGAGGACATCCGCCGCGCGGCTGCAGACGCCTCGGTCAACGGCTACAATCAGTACCCGTCGATGATGGGGATTCCGGAACTGCGGCAGGCGATCTCAGCCCATTACGGGCGCTGGCACGGGCTCAAGCTTGATCCCATGAGCGAGGTGATGGTGACCTCGGGCGGCACCGAGGCGCTGACATCGGCGATCCTTGCCGTGGTCGAGCCCGGCGACGAGGTCGTGGTGTTCCAGCCGGTCTACGACTCCTATCTGCCGATCATCCGCCAGGCCGGCGGCATTCCGCGCCTGCTGCGGCTCGAGCCGCCGCATTGGCGGCTCTCCGAGGAGATGCTGCGCAGCGCCTTCAACCACAAGACCAAGGCGGTCCTGTTCAACAACCCGCTCAATCCGGCGGCGGTCGTGTATCCGCGCGAGGACCTCGAACTCTTGGCGCGGTTCTGCCAGGAGTTCGACACGGTTGCGATCTGCGACGAGGTCTGGGAGCATGTGATCTTCGACGGCCGCGAGCATATTCCGCTGATCACCATTCCCGGCATGCGCGAACGCACCATCAAGGTCGGCTCCGCCGGCAAGATCTTTTCGCTGACGGGGTGGAAGATCGGTTTTGTCTGCGCCGCGCCGCCGCTGCTTCGGGTCGCCGCCAAGGTGCATCAGTTTCTCACTTTTACCACCGCGCCGAACTTGCAGGCCGCGGTCGCCTACGGCCTCGGAAAACCGGATGATTATTTCCACGAGATGCGCGCGGATCTCGCGCGCAGCCGCGACCGCCTGACCAAGGGGCTCGAGAGCATCGGCTTTCCGGTGCTGCGCTCGCAGGGCACCTATTTCCTGACCGTCGACCTGTCGCCGCTCGGTCTCAACGAAACCGACGAGGTCTTCTGCCGGCGCATCGTCACCGACTACAAGGTCGCTGCCATCCCGGTGTCGGCCTTCTACGAGAAGGATCCGGTGACGTCGGTGGTGCGATTTTGTTTTGCGAAAAAGGACGCAACGCTGGACACCGCGCTGGAGCGGCTGTCGGATGCGGTGCATCGCCGATAAGAGGCCCAGGATGCGCAATTTCAGCCACACTCGAATTCGATTTGTCATGGCGATCGGCGCGCTCGTTGCAGCGCTGTCGTCGCCTGTGCAGGCCGCGGAGCGCGTCGTCAATTTTTACAACTGGTCGAACTACATGGCGCCAGGAGTGCTGGAGGATTTTACCAAGGAAACCGGCATCAAGGTGGTCTACGACACCTTCGACGCCAACGAGACGCTGGAGACGCGGCTACTCGCCGGCAAATCCGGCTATGACGTCGTCGTTCCCACCGCCTATTTCCTGCAGCGCCAGATCCAGGCGAAGATCTTCCAAAAACTCGACAAGTCGAAGCTGCCGAACCTCGCCAACGCCTGGCCGGTCGTAACCAAGCAACTCGCGATCTACGATCCCGGCAATCAATATGCCGCCAATTACATGTGGGGCACCACCGGCATCGGCTACAACGTCAAGATGGTGCAGAAAATTCTCGGCCCCGACGCCAAAATCGACAGCTGGGACATCGTGTTCAAGCCGGAGAATCTCGCAAAATTCAAGGATTGCGGCATCCACATGCTGGATTCCGCCGACGACATTTTCCCCGCGGCCCTCGGCTATCTCGGGCTCGATCCCAACTCGACCAAGCAGGTCGATCTCGAAAAGGCCGCCGACCTGGTTTCGAAGATCAGGCCCTCAGTCCGCAAGTTTCACTCTTCCGAATATCTGAGCGCGCTGGCGACCGGCGAAATCTGCCTCGTGGTGGGCTGGTCGGGCGACGTCATGCAGGCCCGCGCCCGCGCCGCCGAGGCAAAGAGCGATGTGGAGATCGGCTACACCATCCCGAAACAGGGCGCGCAGATGTTCTTCGACAATCTGGCGATTCCTGCGGACGCGCAGCACGTCGCGGAGGCCTATGAGCTGATCAACTATCTCTATCGGCCCGAGGTGGCGGCGAAAAATTCCGACTTCCTGTCCTACGCCAATGGCAATCTGGCGAGCCAGAAGCTGGTCGATCCGAAGATCCTCGACGACAAGAACATCTATCCGGACGAGGCGACGCTGAAAAAACTGTTCGTCATCACCGCGCGCGATCCGGCGACCCAGCGCATCATCAACCGGCTGTGGACCAAGGTGAAGACGGGAAGGTAGCTTCTCCCGTAGCCCGGATGGAGCGGAGCGAAATCCGGGGCGGTCTCGACAATTGCGCCAGCCTGTCCCGGATTGCGCTTCGCTACAAGCGGCGCTATCGCCACCTTCGGTGCAGCCACAGCCATTGATCCGGGTATTCGCGGATCCAGCCCTCGACCACCGAGGTCACCGCCTGCATCGTGCCCTGAATGTCGATTTGCCCCGCGGCATCGCGCACCGGTTTGACCTCCTCGGACAGTTCGGCGCGAAAGCGATGGCCGGGCAGGCGGATGACGCGCACGCCGTGAACAGGGCATTCGATCTGACGCAACAGCCGCGCCAGCATCGGATTGGCCCTGGTCTTGCGGCCGAAGAAGGTGACCTCGACGCCATTGGTCAGGTATTGATCGACCAGCATGACGGCGTGCTGGTTGTTTTTCAGGGCCTCGGCGAGCTTGAGCGGCGCGTCGCGGCCGGCCGGAATCAGCGTCCCCATATTGACCGCGCGTATCCGCTCAATGGCGCGGTCAGCCGATTCGCTGTTCGGGCGCCGGTACAGGATGGCGCAATCAAGTCCGTGCGCGACCGCGCCCAACGCCGGCAGTTCCCAACTGCCGAGATGGCTGGTGAAGATCAATGCAGGCTTGCCGTCATCCCTGAGCTGATCGAACAGCTGCTTTGTCCGCGCCCCGAATTCGACGCGGCTGTCCTTTTCGGGATGATCGACGTCGTAGTCCCAGATGTGATCGAGGTGAGCGAACTCGGCGCCGAAGCGGCCGAGATTGTCCCAGACGCCGGCCAGAATGGTTTCGATCTCTTCTTGAGATTTTTCGGGGAAGGCGGCCGTGAGATTCTCGCGGCCGACCCGGTCCTCGCGCAGCCGGCGGCCGATGAAGCGCGTGACGCGGCCGAACAGATTAGCGGTCTTGACCGGATCGAAATAGCGGGTGGTGCGCAACATCCCGATCGTCGCCGCGCCGACCGCCGCCTCGCCGAGCGGCTTGGCGGCCTCGCGAAGGCGGGCTTTGGCGCGAGCGAGCTGCTTGTGCATCAGGAACCAACGACGGTGTTGCCGAACACGTGAGCGGGATAACTCTTCTTCGAAGCGTCATCCCGCTCTATCTTTTGATTGAGCATGATCTTTTCGGAAAACCGGTGTCCACTTTTCCGGATCACGCTCGTTGACGAATCGTCAGACCGGTTCGCGCGTCAGGATCAGCGAGGCGTTCTGGCCGCCGAAGCCGAACGAGTTCGACATCACGGCGGTGACGCGGGCGTCGCGGGCCTGGTTGGGCACCACGTCGAACGGGATCGCCGGGTCCGGGACGTCGTAATTGATGGTCGGCGGAATCCGCTGATGCTCCAGCGTCAGCAGCGAGAAGATCGCTTCCACCGCGCCCGCCGCGGAGATGGTATGGCCGACCATCGACTTGTTGGACGATACCGGAATTTGCGTGGCGCGGTCGCCGAACACGGTGGAGATCGCCAGATACTCCATCTTGTCGTTTTCCGGCGTCGCTGTCCCGTGGGCATTGATGTAGTCGATCTGCTCGGATGCCATGCCGGCATCGGTCAGGGTCTTGCGCACGCAGCCGATGATCGGCTTGCCGTCCGGGCTGGAACGGGTGCGGTGAAACGAGTCGGTCAGCTCGCCGCAGCCGGCGACCACGCCCAGGATCGTCGCGCCGCGGGCGACCGCGGCATCGTAGCTCTCCAGCACCAGGGCGCCGGCGCCTTCCGCCATGACGAAACCGTCGCGGTTCTTGGAAAATGGTTTGGACGCGGTTTGCGGCGGATCGTTCTGGGTCGACAGCGCCGACAGCAGCGAAAACCGCACCAGCGCTTCCGGATTGACCGAGCCGTCGGTGGCAACGCACAGCGCGGCGTCGGTCTCGCCGCGGCGGATCGCCTCGACGCCAAGCTGGATCGCGGTTGCGCCGGATGCGCAGGCCGTGGATAGCGAAATCGGCGATCCCTTGGTGCCCCAGGTCTCGGCCAAATGATCGGCCACGGAACCGAACTGGAAACGATGGTGATATTCGGAAAACCGCCCGCCGCCGCTGGCGCGCAGGATGGCGTCGTAGTTGAAATCCTTTTCCTCGATCGCCCGCCCGAGCTCCAGCCGCTGCGGCCACTCGACCTCGACGGGGGCCACCGCCAGGAACAGCGGTCCGGGGAAATCGCCTTTGCTTCCGATCGAAGCCTGCGCGATGGCCTCCTCGGCCGCGACATCGGCGAGCCGCTCGGTGAGGCCGGTCGACGAGAACGGCTCGACGGCAATGAAATCGACGGTGCCGGCCACCGTGGTCTTCAAGCCGTCGATCGGGAAACGCGTGATGGTGCGGATGCCGGATTCGCCCGCGGTGAGCTTCTTCCAGTTGTCGGCCTTGCCGGCGCCGAGCGAGGTCACGACGCCCATGCCGGTGACGACGACGATCGGCCTGCCGGATTTATCGCGTGGTGCTGTCATGTTTTCCCCGTCGCTCGAGTCCCATCAGACTCACTTGATCGCTTCCACCAGGGCCATGCCTTCGCCCCGCCAATGGCCGGCCCCGATCACCACAATCTGGGTCGGAGTTTGCGACATTTCAACCTCGAATCCGCTCGGATCGTTCGGCGGAAACAGCGCGCCGCGCGAGAGCGAAAGTGCCGCCAGCGCAAGTCCCAGCGGAAATTGCGTTTCCATGGTGTGGCCGAACATGGTGCCGGTGGCCCGCACCGGAAAATCCCGATGTTTACCCAGGAACGCGCGTTCCTCCGAGGTGACCGGTTCGACGCCGGTCGCCCCGGTAATGATGGCGCCATGGCCCTCGAGCTTGCCGAGCTTCGACCACAGTCCTTCGAGCGTCGCCGTCACTTCGCCGGGACGCTTGCGCCTCGCGAGGTCGCCGACCACGTTGGTCAGCCGCGCATAGGGTTTTGCCCCGCGCGCTTCCGCATGCGCCCGGGATTCGACGACGAGAAACACGCCGGCGGAGCCGAGCGCAAAGCCTGAGTGCTGGCTGCGCGCCCATACCGGCTCGAACCTGTCCCTGAGATTGAAGCCGCCGAATTCATAGAGCACCAGCAGGTCCTTGCGTTCGCCGTTCTGCGAACCGCCGATCAGCGCGATGTCGCTCTGGCCGCCGGCAATCCGCGCCAGTGCGATCCGCGCCGCGTCGATGCTGGCGGCTTCCTCGCCCATGAAGGTGCGCGAGGTGCCCGACACGCCGTGCACGATGGCGATGTTGCCGGCCAACAGATTCGAGAGCTGGGCCAGAAACAGCGTCGGCCGCAGATCGTTCATCAGCCGTTCGTTGAGAAAGCCGGGCGCGGAATTGCCCTTGGCCTCCAGATTGAGGATGTTGCAGTCGACCGCCAGATCGCGTTCGCCGCCGCCGGCGGCGACGATCATGTCCATCCGTCCCAGGATTTCCTTGTTGCCCTTGACGCCAGCGGAATCCAGCGCCAGCCCTGCGGCATAGGTGCCGATCCGCTGCCAGGCTTCCATCTGGCGCTGATCGCCCTTTTTCGGGATCTGGCTGTCGAGATTGACGCCCGCCCAGGGGTGCACGATGTAGGGCGCAAACCCCTTTTCATCGACATTGAGGCGGCGCGCGTTGAGCGCGTCCCAGTTCGCATCCAGCCCCTCGCCGAGCGAGGTCGCCATGCCGATGCCGGTGATCCAGACTTCCGTAAGCCCCGGATGCGAGGATGTGGTTTCAGTCATGGGCGATCAGTTCTAGCGGGTAGCCGATCTTGCGGGCCATCGCATCCATGTGGACGCGCAGGGCGGGGTCCGGGAAGGCGATGTGGCGGAAGGTCAGATCGGCACTGCATTTCAACTCCTTGCCGACGCGCGCCTTGGCCGAAGTGACGGCAAAGCCCGAGCCTTCGTGCTCGATCTTCGCATCGATCGTCAGCAGCTCGCCGGGACTGACGAAACCCCGCATCTTGGCTTCCTTGATCATGGCCAGGAACGGCATGCGCTCGAACTTCATCACGCCCAGCAACAGCCAGCCGGCACTCTGCGCCATGGCTTCGGTGAGCAACACCCCGGGCATGATCGGAAAGCCCGGGAAGTGACCCTCGAAAATGGTGCTGTGTTCGGGAACCTGGGCCTCGACCGTGATGGTCTTCTCGCCGATGTTGAGGTCGACGATGCGGTCAATCAGCGTGAAATATTCAAGCTGCATGGCGGGCGCTTAGGCGCCCGCGCCCGTGCCGGCGCCCTTGGCCGCGACCAGTTCGTCGATGCGCGCGGCAAGGTTTTTCAGGACGAAATACTGCTCGGTGGTCGCCTTGCCGTCATTGACTTCCTGGGTCCATTTTTCCAGCGGCAGCTTGATCCCGAACGCCTTGTCGATCGCAAAAGCGATGTCGAGAAAATCCAGGCTGTCGATCCCCAGATCGTCGATCGCGTGGCTGTCCGGCGTGATCGTGTCGCGCGGGATGTCGCAGGTTTCAGCGATAATCGTGGCGATCTGATCGAATGTGGAGGACATACTTAAGCCTTTGATATATTGGAGATAAATTCGGAGATAGCACGGCAGGCGGGCGCAGCGCCCCGCAAATGCCCCATCTGCCGCCCGGATGTCGAGTGCCCGTATATCGGAGCGCCGCCTTTAGTTCAATGGAGGCGGGCAATGTGGGATCGGCCGGATCAGGCGGTGGAACAGGCGGGCTGTGGCCTTCAAAAGGCTAGAAATTCGGCGTCGCAATCCGCGCGCAGTCGCGCCGCCCCATCAGCGCGCAATCCTGGATGCGGCGCATGTCCGAGATGCTCATGGCGAGCCACAGCGCGACCGCGGTCAGCGCCACGGTAAAGGCGAAGGCCGCGACATTGGCCAGCATACGATGACGAAAATCGTCGGGCTCCTCGCGGGCCCGCTCGTAGCGCGACAGGTCGTTCGGCTCTTGCGGGTCTTCGTCCTTGAGCGCCTGGAAGCCGGGGTGTCCCCGCTGGCCCGGTGGATGGGCCGGGTTGCGCGGCCGGAATTGGAGCACGCGGTGCTCGTCATCCCTCACTTCCGAAATGATAGGCCGCTGGGTTTTCACGGCTGCCAGCTCCGGGACATCCTGGATGTTATATTTAGCACGTCCGCCGCGTCTTGCAGAAAATAATGTTCACATGATCGGGATGCGAGAATCTATTCCTCGATAGTCTCATGGAACCGGCTGTAGTCGATCCGGAGCCGGCCATCTTCGGTGCGGTCGAGGATATCGGCGTAGCGGTAGCCAAAACGAATCGCGGGATAATCGTAGGACTTTCGGGCGTGGATGGCTTGCGCCGCAACAACATCGTAGCCGGTTACCACGACCGCTAGTGAGACACCCGATGCCGCGAAATCGTCCGCGGTGAGTCCGTAGAGCGGGCTCTGCTCGTCAAGCAGATGATAGATGGTCCAGCTCAAGGCAAGCGCGGGGTGCTCGCTTCGCAGCAGCGGCAGCTCGTAGAATCTCCTGAAGGACCCGCCCTCCAAACTCGCTTCGTTGCGGAGCAGCCATAGTTTGGCGGTGGCGTTGCCGATGATGTTGTGACGCTCGTTGACGAAGCGGATCATCAGGGTGAGCTTGCCCTCATGGTTCGAGATCACCGGATTGTCGGCGAACAGGATCCGCGCATTCGGCCGCGAGAACCGCGCAAAGATCAATCCGGTCATCAACGACATCGAGAAGATGCCCGTGAACAGTTCGACCGCGGAGACGAAATGTCCGTAATGGGTTTGCGGATGCATGTCGCCGTAGCCGGCGGTCGAAAGCGTCTCGATGCTGAAATAGAGATAATCGATATAGGCGCCGCCAGCCACGTTGGCGATCGGCTGATCGCCGATCCAGTAGAACGCAGCGAAGATCGCGTTGAAGACCACGAACACCAGCACGGCGCCGCCGATGAAGGCCGGCCAGGAGGCGGTCATGCAGCGATGGCTGATGTCGGCCCAGAAGCCGAGGCGCTGGCCTTCGGCGACCACGATCTCGCGGCCGCCAAGCCGGAGGACCCGCGTCTTCGGTGTTCGCTCGCTCGCGCTGTCGGCCATCTGTTTCTATTCTCTACCGGCTGCCAGGGGCATTTATTCCGCCGGGCCATCATGCCATAATCGCCGCGATTTCAGAGGCAATTTTGACGCAAGACGTGGGGGGTCCAGTCATGGCCAATACGCGCGAACCGATCCTGCAGCCCGTACCCATCCTTTCGCTACGCCCGACCCAGATGACGGTCGGAATGCACGAGGTCAAGGAAAAGCGCAAGCGCGTGCGGGAATACTTGAAAGCGCACTCGAAGAAGAAGCAGGGCGTATTTCTCGGCAGGCATATGATCCCGGTCGTGTTGGGAAGGGATAAGCAGCACTACGTGATCGACCATCATCATCTGGCGCGCGCGCTGCACGACGAAGGGGTGGAGAACGCGATCGTCTCCGTCGTCGCCGATCTCACCATGGTCGAGCCCGACGCATTCTGGGGCGTGATGGACAATAAGAGGTGGGTCTATCCGTACGACGCCAAGGGCGAACGCCGGCCATTCAAGGATCTTCCGCCATCGATCGCGGGCCTCAAGGATGACCCGTTCCGCAGCCTCGCCGGCGATTTGCGGCGCGCCGGCGGTTTCGCCAAGGACACGACACCGTTCAGCGAATTCCTGTGGGCGGATTTCCTGCGCCGAAAAATATCGCGCAAGAGCGTGGAAGCCGATTTCAACAAGGCGATCAAGGAAGCGCTGGCGCTCGCGAAAGGCAGGGATGCGATTTATCTGCCGGGCTGGTGCGGACCCGCGTCGGACGATTAGCGCGTTTTCGAGCAAAAGCCTGCCCCGGACACGATCCGGGGTGCTCACCGGTTCGCCTTGAGAAAGCGCGTCAAATCAAGAATCTAGTGCGGCGTGGTATCGCCCGGTGAAGCGGGCGCCGGTGATGCGTGATCCGGGTCGCTCTTGCCGCCGAGCATGCGATGCAGCCAGCGCTCGATCCGGCGGCCCACGATCAGAAGGACGAATGCAATCGCGAGTGCGACCAGGAAAATGCGCCATTGCCCGAGGCCGCAGGCAATGCCGACACAGGCTGCGAGCCAGGTGCAGGCGGCGCTCGTCAGTCCGTGAACATTGGAGCCGTGCGGTGTACGGATAATGACGCCGGCACCGAGAAAGCCGATGCCGGTCAGGATTCCCTGAATGATCCGGCTGGTGGCGGTCGAGATCGTCTCGGGATCGCCGGAAGCGGTGGCCAGCAACACCACCGTCGCAGTCGCCAGTCCCACCACACCCAGGGTTTTCAGACCGACCGGCTTGCCCAGAAGATCGCGATTGAGACCGATCAGGCCGCCTGCGAGCGTCGCAGCGCCCAGCCGCTGCAAAATGTCCGTCCAGTCGAGCAACGCGAAGTCCTCCGCGGTACGGGGACCTCGACGATAGGGCAATGTTGCACCTTCCTCAATTGCAGAATTGAATACCGGTTTCTCGCGGCTATTTCGGCAAACGCCCCATCATGTAGAATTCGTCGTTCGGCCGCATCGCGGTGACGTTGGCCATCCGGTTCGACAGCGCAAAGAACGCTGATATCGCGGCGATGTCCCAGATGTCGTCGTCGGAAAACCCGTGGTGGGCAATCTCGGTGAAATCGGCCTCCGAAATCCTGTGCGCCGCGGTGCTCACCTTCATCGCGAAATCGAGCATCGCACGCTGGCGCTCGGTAATGTCGGCCTTGCGGTAGTTGACCGCGATCTGGTCGGCCAGCAGCGGATTCTTCGCCCGGATGCGCAGGATCGCGCCATGCGCGATCACGCAGTAATGGCATTGGTTGGCGGCCGAGGTCGCGACCACGATCATCTCGCGCTCGGCCTTGGACAGGCCGCTGTCCTTCTCCATCAGCGCGTCATGATAGGCAAAGAATGCGCGGAATTCGTCGGGCCGGTACGCCAGCGTCAGGAACACGTTCGGGACAAAGCCGGATTTCTCCTGCACCGCGAGCAGCCGGGTGCGTATGTCGTCCGGCAGGCTGGCGATGGCGGGGGTGGGAAAACGCTTTGCGATGGGCTGGGTCATGGCAGGTTCCGGCTGACGCCGCGTGATGCGGCCGGGCGGGACCATAATCCATGGCGGCATCAGCGCAAAGCGGACTGAAAAAAGAGCGACGCGAAATGACCTTGGGCTGTCGGCACAAGTCTATCGGCAAGCCCGGACCATCAGCTGTGCGTCGGCCAGTGCCGGTCGCGGAACCAGGCGCGGTAGTCCGACATCTTGGCGCGCTGCGCCTGCGGCGCATGACGCTTGCAGGTCGAGGCCTCGTCGCTGTTTTCGGGCGCGGCCCACCGCAGCTCCACGCAGTCGTTGGGATTGTAGGCCATCTCGAAATCCACGGCCCGATCGACGACGTCCTTGACCGAGAGCGTCCACTGCGAGCCGTCGCTGCGGGTATAGGTTATCTTGCGCGCGGCAAGTTCCGAATTAAGCACGCCTTGCAGTTCGTTCTTCATGTCGGCCACGCTTTTGCCGGCCGGCAGCGCGTAGCGGTCCGAGCGGCGCGCGAAGCGTTCGGGAAAATTGCGCACTACGTCGATCGCGATCAACAGACGGAAATCGCGTGCCGGCGTCGAGTAATCCTCCCAGGCGCCGGTGGTCTCGAAGATCGCAGCGCCGTCCGGCATGGTGGCGTCGCCGGGTGTCTTGGCCTGATATTTTCGTCCGTTCTCCACCGAGGTGACGCGCACCTTGACCTGTTCGCTGAGGCTCGTGATGGCGTCCGTCATCGCGCGCATCGGATCGAGCGGCTCCGGCGACATCACGTCATCCATGCGATCGTAGAAATCCTCCATGGCCATTTGCGACTGCGCAGGCGAGAAATCGCCGTATTGCGGATTCTTGGCGATTTCCGCGTTGGTCAGGCGCCGCAACGGACCGTTCTTTTCGCGCATGATGGGGCGGAAATGCTTGAAGCCGGGGCTGCCGAGCGAGGGATCGTGCACGAACAGGAAATTGCCGCGCCAGAAGCGCTTCCGCGTGATCGATCCGTCGGGCTCCGCGTCGACCGCCAGGAAGACCCCCGGCGTGCCGTTCACTTCCGGCACGCGATGCACCAGCATCAGCACGTGGCCGTAGGGGTCGGCGTACACCGTCCCCGGGCGCAACGCCTCTTGCGTCAGCGATACCGTGTAGAAATCGGCGTTGTCGTCGCCCGCGCGCACCGCGCCGGTATGAACGACATCGCCGACGTCGCGCAAATATTCGCTGAAATTCGTCGGCCGCTTCGGCTTCGGCGGAGGAGGATTCGCAGGCGTGGCTGCGGGCGTCTCGGCCGGCGGCGGCGTCCGCGTAAACAAACTCAGCAGGCTTGGGGTCGGCGTGGGCGAAGGAGCCGCGGCCTCGGCCGGCGCGACCTCCTGTTCGGGCGGCGGAGGCGGCCGCGTCACCTCGGGATGCTCGACGTCGAACCATTGATAGCACTTCGGCGGCTTGCCGGCGAAGCCGCGCGAGCAATTCGAATAGCCGAACGGCAGCCCCATCTTGAAGGCAAAATAGGCGCGCAGGAAGTAGACGAAGTCGGCGCAGTCGGGGCGCTGGGTGGTTTGCGTTTTGTCTTCGTCGCGTCCCAGATAGTTGAACAGGAAATTGCGGGATTGGTCGCGCAGCACCTCGTACCAGACCTTCCAGTTCAGATCCTGGTCGGGTGGCGCGTCGAACAGTTTTTCGATCCATGCCGAGAACAGCGCTTCGTTGGTGCTGTTCCAGCTGTTTCGCACCTGCCAGATGCTGCCCGGCGGGTTGCGCAAGGGCTCCGGCTTGCGGGCGCTGACGGGGATGTCGCGGGTGACCGGGCTGCAATCCGCCGACGCAGGCTCGCGCTCCAGCTTCGCATGCCAGGTGCCGGCGGCGGGAGAGGCGACCTCGGCGAACCAGGAATAAGGCGGGCCTTCGTGCCGGTCGGACGATTTGACCGCGACGCTTCCATTGGGCGCGATCAGCGAGAGTGTGCCCTCGACCGGCTTCTCGGCGACCACCATGACGCGCAGCGGCGCGCCGCTCCAGGGTGCCAGCGGCGACGGCAAGACCGTCACCTCGGCAGGATTCGCGCAGCTTTCGGATGCCGCCGCGGCCGGTGAAGCGGCCGTTGAGAACAGCAGGACGAAGAATCCGCCTGCGATCAGCCCGAAGACAATCGCAGCGGCAGCAAAACGGCGCGCAACAAGCATTTTGATCCTAACCCTGCCAAGCTACCCGGAACCCGCATTCGGCCCCTTCGGCGAGCCCGGTCGCAAGATACCGAATTAGCCGGGACAAGTCAGCGGAATTGAGTCCGATTTTGCGCCCCGCCATTGGTCGCAACGGTTCCTGTTCCCGATAGAATAAGCTGCCGATGGCAGATAAGGTTTGCGGCCGATCTCCGCCGCGGCTCCAAAGCCGATTTCGACCTCGGCATCAGACTTCAATAGCGTTTCGCAACCGCAAGGCGACACCGAAAAGGAGACAGGATTTTCATGTCGTTGCCGGTTTCAAGCGATGAAGCGAAAATTCGCTCAGGCTGGTCGGTCCCTGGAAGGCTGCCAGTAGATCGATTCCATGAAACCTGTCAGTTCAAGCCATCCTCTCACTCCCGCGTCTATCGCGGGGAGGATATTTTGGATTTCGGGCTCGGTGTACCTCTCCCGCTTGCGGGGGAGGTTGACGCGCGCCGAGCGATGCGCAGCATCGTCCGGAGCGCGGCGGGTGGGGGAATTACTCGGGCAGCGCCGATGCCGAGACACCCCCACCCCAAACCCTCCCCCGCGATAGACGCGGGAGAGGGAGCGCAGCATTGCAAGTGTCGATATGATTCGAACTTCGGAAACGCTGTACTAGGCGCCTGCGCATTGGTCGTCTTCGTCTGGTCACTGCTTGTGGGCCCAGTCGCCAACGCGGCCTCGGCGAGACCCGTGGCCGCTGAAAAGGGCATGGTGGTCACCGCACAGCATCTCGCGACCCAAATCGGCGTCGATATTCTCAAACGCGGCGGCAGCGCGATCGATGCGGCGGTCGCGGTCGGATATGCGCTGGCCGTGGTCTATCCGGCCGCCGGCAATCTGGGCGGCGGCGGCTTCATGACCATCCGGTTTGCCGATGGACGAAAGACTTTCCTCGATTTTCGAGAGAAGGCGCCTCGTGCGGCGACCCGGAACATGTACCTCGACAAGGACGGACACGTCATCAAGGGCCTGACGACCAACGGCTGGCTCGCCGTCGGCGTCCCGGGCACGGTGTCGGGTCTGGAATATGCGCGGATGAAATACGGCACCATGAATCGGGCAGCCTTGATCGGGCCGGCGATCCAACTGGCCGAGGATGGATTCATCCTCGATCAAGGCGACGTCGACATGCTCGCTTCGGCGACCGAAGATTTCAAAAAATTTCCGGCGACCGCCGAAATCTTCCTCAACAAGGGATTGCCCTTTGTCGCCGGCCAAAGGCTGGTGCAGCGCGATCTCGCAGGCACGTTGCGTTCGATCAGGACGCAGGGCGTTGACGGCTTTTATCGGGGCAAGACGGGAGCGGCCATCGTCAAGGCGAGCCGGGCCGGCGGCGGAATCATCGCGCAGGAGGATCTTGATCGCTACCAGACCCGGGAGCTTGCGCCGATTGAGTGCGATTATCGCGGCTATCACGTGATCTCGGCGCCGCCGCCGAGTTCAGGCGGCGTTGCCGTCTGCGAGATGCTGAACATTCTGGAAGGCTATCCGCTGCGGGAGCTGGGCTGGGGATCGGCGCAAGTGCTGCATGACGAAATCGAGGCGATGCGTCACGCCTTTGTCGATCGGAACAGTCTTGGCGATCCGGATTTTATCAAAAATCCGGTCCGCGAGCTGATCGACAAGGGTTACGCTGCGAAAATCCGGGATGCCATCAAGCCGGACAAGGCCGGAATCTCCGGGGATCTCGGGCCGGGCATCGCGCCTCACGAAGGCAGCAACACGACGCACTTCTCGATCATCGACAATGCCGGCAATGCGGTTTCGATGACCTACACGCTCAACGACTGGTTCGGGGCCCATGTCGTTGCATCCGGCACCGGTGTGTTGCTGAACGACGAAATGGACGATTTCGTCGCGAATCCGAGTGTCGCCGACGGGCTTGTCCGGGGAGATGCGAACACCATTGCGCCAGGCAAGACGCCGCTGAGTTCGATGACGCCTACGATCCTGACGAAGGACAAAATGCCAGTACTCATTCTTGGCACGCCCGGCGGCGCCCGGATCATCACGACCGTCCTGCAAACCATCCTGAACGTCGTCGATTTCCAGATGGACATTCAGGAAGCCGTCGATGCCCCTCGCATTCATCATCAGTGGCTGCCGGACGTGACGAATGCAGAGCGGTTCGCGCTTTCGCCTGATACCCGAAAAGTGCTGGAGAGCATGGGGTACCGGTTCGGCGATGCGCAGCCGGCCAACCACGTGGCCGCGATCCTTGTCGGCGCACCGCGTCTCGGGGGAACGCCGATCGGCCGAAACCGGTACTACGGCGCCAACGATCCGCGCCGCGGCACCGGACTGGCGCTGGGGTATTCGGAGCACGACCACCCTCCGCGTCGTCCCGGCCTCCGAGCCATAATCACAGGTGGTAGCGATGGCGCGAAAGCCGTCAAACAGCGTGTAGGGCGGGTTGGAGCCGAAGGTGTAACCCGCCTCTTCGTATTCCGCTAACGTCGTTTCCCGGCCTGCGTGTCAAGCCCCTTTCGCAAAAAATATTCTGTTTACCAGAATATTTGGATTATCCGATATTTCACTCGATCCGTCCCATCCCACAGAGCGGCTTGTCGCGATCGTCACGGCCGCGGGGCGGGGGGCGGTGGACGCGAATGCGCCGATAACGAACTGCGCTGACGCGGACTTGGCCGGTCTTACTTCTGACCGACCCCGGTCGCGAATGGTAGCCGTGGCGAGAGGCTGTAGTTCCAACGCGGACAAATGTCATGTGTAGACAATGCGAGTTCTTTCAATTGCCGTTCTGTAACCTTCCGACCCTTTCGGTAAATTCCCTGATCGAGATAAGCTTCAACCTTAAGGCCGGTAGTTGTCGTCGTGCCCCTGATGAACGCGAGCATCACATCGAGATCGCGCAGAGGCTGGCCTGCCCAGTTCATACTGATGTGGCTGAAGAGCCGGTATTCTACCGGGTTCCATTTGGAACACGCAGTAGGGTAATGACTCAAAGTGACCGTTAGTCCGAAGGCGTCACACAACTTATCTTGCAGGTCCGTTTTCCAAGTTCGAAGATTGTATCCGTTCCCGCCACCTCCGTCGGCGAGAATTAGTACCCGGTCGGCATGTGCATATGCCGAACGACCATGAAGCTTCCACCAGCCTACTAAACAGTTGACTGCGAACTCGGCGGTGTTGTGCGATATTCCGACGGTGACGTATCCGACGTTTTGAGCGACATCATAAATTCCAAATGGGACCGCAACGCATTGGGCATAACTCGCAAAGTAGGAGTCGACCTCCAGAGGCTCTCTGCGCCAAGTTTTTCCTTCCCGCCGGTAATTCCCGATTAGCTCTTTCTTTTTTGTGTCAATGCTGATGACCGGAAGATTTTCGTCAAGAAACTGGGCCTTCAGGGCAGCGATATACTTGAATTGCTCGTCACGATCAGGGTGGTGCACTCCTGCCTGCTTCTTCTTGGCAACTTGCAATGAGTACCCCATTTTACGGAGCAGACGCGCGACCGTATGAGTGCAAGCTTGATGGCCCTGGTCTCCGAGGCGCTTGCTGAGCTTTCGCAAGCTGCTGCGCACCCATTTTTGAGGCCCCATCGGATCACCAGCAATCTCTTCGGATAGCATTTTTTCAAGAGCGGGCTCGATCTTCGGATTGTTTACCTCGGTTAGCTTTCTACCCGAACCAACAGATCCTTTAGGAGGTATGAGACTTCCCGCGCAGGCGGCTTCCGTCAGCTTAAGTCGACCGACCCACTTCGTTAGCGTCGGGATCGAGATACCCGTTACACTGGCCAAAATCAGGTATCCTCTAGGACCGATCGCCTCAGCTTCTGCTGCTGCCCACACGGTCCGCTGCTTTCGGTGCAGGTAAGGACTAAGGAACTGCCACTTTCTGAGAACTTCCGATTTTCTTGTCATGACTGCCCCTCTTCCTATCTCATGGGGATGCCTTTTAATGACGATAGGCGCGACCGGCGGCAGTGCAAGTCCCCAAATGACCTCGTGGTGCCGGTCGATGAATGGACAGAGATGTTCGCTGTGGCTGCGGCAGCTCAGGAGCAATTCGACGTATTCCGAAAAGAACGTTTGAAGTTTATGGAGCTTCACCGGCACGAGTACCCGCCTTTTCGACCTGCCGCCGCGAAGTAGAACGCCCTCCAACTTCATCGGCATTGGTACGTAAGACCTCGAATTGAAAGTCCAATTTGAACGATTGCCTCGATGGGTTCGCTTTCACCTTCGCCGGGATGGGCTTCTGCGGGCGCGGTTGCTCATCCAATCCGAACCGTTGTCGGGCGGGGCCATGAGCATATGCAGATTGCGTGATGATGCAATTGTGCCGCTGATTTGCCCGACGTGTCAAAATGTTTTCACGGACGTTCAAAGCCGTCAGCGCTTACCCCCTTACTTTGCATGGGGTTGTTTTCGATATTTTTGATGGCAGCGGGTGCCAGGCTGCAACCGGCCGCCGGCGCGCTCAGCGCAGCGGCTTCTTCAGCAGCGAGAAGCGGTCGGGATCGAGGCCCATCGAGGGCTGCAGCATCGGCGCTTCCACCGAGAGGGTGCGCGCGGCGGGACGCTCGTTGATGGTGGGGTCGTTGGGCACGTCGCGATGCGAGGTGGCGCCGCGCCAGCGCTCCAGCACGGCGCTGACGAAATGCATGTCGTGGCCGGCGGCGACCGAGGGCACCGTGGAGATGGCGGCCTCGCTGCGCGGCAATTGATGCGGCGGCACTTCCTTGAAGCGCAGCCGCGTCGGCAGCGCGACGCCTTCGCCGAAGGCCAGCACCTCGCGGGTGCCGAGCGAGGGCACGAACGACAACAGGTTGGCGGCGGCATCCGACACCGCCGAGCGCAGCAGCGCCTGGTCGCGGTCGTTGGCAAGCCGCATCGCAAACAGCGTGTTGCACTGGGAGATGATGGTGGCGTCGAGTTCGGCGGGACGCTGGGTGACGAGGCCGAGATAGACGCCGTATTTGCGGCCTTCCTTGGCGATGCGCGACACCGCCTTGCGGGTCGGGCCGAAACCGATATTGCGGTCGGCGGAGGCGTAGCGGTGGGCCTCCTCGCAGACGAACAGCAGCGGCGAGACGCCGTCGCTCCACAGTCCGAAGTCGAACGCCATTCGGCACAGCACCGACACCACGCTGTCGACGACTTCGGCGGGGAAGCCTGCGAGCTGCATGATGGTCATCGGCTTGCCGTTGGCGGGCAGGCGGAACAGATAGCTGATGACCTCGGCCATGGTGTCGCCGCCGACATTGGCGTTGTCGAACATGAAGGCGTAGCGCGGATCGTTGCGCACTGTTTCGATGCGCGAAATCAGCTTGTGATAGATGATGCGCGAGGAGCGGTTTTCCAGTTTGCCCATGCGCTCGTCGATCAGCGAGATCAGGTCGACCAGTCGATAGGGCACGGGCGTATCGACGGTGTAGCCGATCGCCTTGGGGTCGATGCGCTTCAATCCGACCCGGTCGGCGTTCTGGTACTGGGTGTAGATACCCTTCGCCATCGGAATCACTTCGGCGAGAATGTCGAGTTCCTCCGGCACGCCCGGCCGGCCGGCGAACAGCACGTCGACGATTTCCTCGAAATTGAACAGCCAGAACGGCAGCTTCAGATTGCGCGGGTTGAGCACCAGCGAGCGGTCGCCGAAGCAGCGGCCGTATTCGTTGTGGACGTCGAGCAGGAAAATCCGCAGGTTCGGCCGCGACCTCAGGATTTCGTTCAGCAGCAGCGACACGCCGGTCGATTTGCCGACGCCGGTCGAGCCGAGCACCGCAAAATGCTTGGAGAGCATTTCCTCGATATCGACATAGGCGATGACGGAAGGGTCCTGCTGCAGGGTGCCGACATTGATTTGATCGGAGCCTGTGGGCGCGTAAACCGTGCGGAGCTCCTGGTTGCTGATGAGCTCGACGGCATCGCCGATGGTCGGATAATTGGTGACGCCACGCTGGAATTTCGGGCGCTCCGGGCCGCCGAGGATTTCGCCGAGCAGGTCGACGCCGGCGCTGGCGATATAATTGTCCGAGGTCGGCAGGTCCTCGCTGGTGACGTCGGTGATCATCGCGACGATGGTGGAATTGGCGCAGCGGATCGAGACGAAGCGGCCGACGGTGGCCCGCACTTCGGAAAGCCCCAACTTGCTCGCCGCCAGCAGTCCGACCCGGGCGAGCGAGCCACGTACCGAAATCACGCGTCCGAAGGATGTCACAGTGGTTGGACCTGGCATGTCATGGATCTGGGTCAGGGCCTCACTATGCCCATGGTGACTGGAGAAACGGTTAAGCCGGGGCGGTCCGCGATCGGTCAAATCCGCGGTATCTGGGTCGCCGGTTGGCTTCGGCGCAGGACCCGGGACCCATCGGCTTGGGTTTCTGCCTGAAAATCGGCGGTTTTTGCGATCGTTCCGCGCGAGGCGGTTCCGGCTGTGCGTTAACGATCGGTTTACCAACAGGTCAAGCAGACGCCGGCCATCCTTGCCGCCGGGCGTCAAGCCGTCCTTGCCGCCATGAGTGCCGTTCGACCTATCCCGGAGGTCTCATCCTCATCATTGAATTTCGATATGTGGCGAGATCGCACCGACTGGCGGCAGGAACCGCCGCTGTTGATAACTCAACGACAAATTTGCCCCAGGTCTTCGACGACATGAGAATATCAGAGCAAGTCCCGAATGTTGTGGTAGTTTTGGCTATTTTCAATATATGAATCGCGATCAAAATCAGCATTCGAACCCATGTAAGCTTGGTGTAAGTCTTTGATGGGTGCGCGCAGGATTAAAGTCCGTGACATCGCAGGACTGATCGGTAAATGAGGTGTTGTCGGTCGAGAAGAGGTCCGCCGCCGGGGGTCGTCAACGTGAAGGTTTTCAAGAACTTGCGGCGGCGTTTTCGGACATTTGCTGCGGTCTCGGCGGCACTCGGCCGAGAGGGGCGCGAGACTCCCGACGGCTCTGCAAGAAAACGAATTGAGCGCAACCTGCCCAATGCTTTCCCCAAGGGGATTGTCGGCCCCGCCCCGGGGGGGCAAGCGAGGTCGCGTAAATCAATGTATGCCCTCTCCACATGATGATTCCTGCAAATCCAGCTTTGCGAAGGCTGGCCGGCGCCGTCGCGATAGCGGCCGTGGCCGGCCTGGGAATCTTTGCCGCCACGCGGATGTTCGTCCAGCGCGCCACGCCCTCCGAGGCGTCGAGTCAATCGAAGGCTAGTCTTCCGCGCTATGTGCCGACCGCGGCAGAGTGGGCGAGCCTTACGGTCGAGCCGGTGACGGAACGGGTTTTCCGCGCCGAGCACGTGACCGAAGGCAAGATCGCCGTCAACGAAGAGAGCTCGACGCCGATCTTCTCGCCTTACGCGGGTCGCGTGACCAAGCTTCTGGTGAAGCCGAGCGACACCGTCGAAAAGGGGCAGGCGCTGTTCATTGTCGAGGCCACCGACACCGTGCAGGGATTGAACGATTTCGTCGCCGCGCTGAGTGCGCTGAACAGCGCGCGCTCCAAGCTCAATCTGGCGCAGATCGTCGAGCACCGGGCCAACGATCTCTACGAGGGCAAGGCGGTGCCGCTGAAGGACTGGCAGCAGTCGCAGTCCGATCTGGTCCAGGCCCAGAACGACATGCGTTCGGCCGAGACCGCGCTCGAGGCCGCACGCAACCGGCTGCGAATTCTCGGCCGCTCGGAAGAGCAGATCGCGACATTCGAGCGAACCAGGCAGATCAGTGCCGATACCCCGATCCATTCGCCGATTGCCGGCACCGTCGTCCAGCGCAAGGTCGGGCCCGGTCAATTCATCAACAGCGGCGCCAGCGATCCGGTCTTCGTGATCGGCGATCTCTCGACGGTGTGGCTATTGGCGTTCGTTCGGGAAACCGAAGCGACCGGGGTGGCGGTCGGCCAGGAAATGGCGTTTTCGCTGCTCGCCATGCCCGACAGGCAGTTCAAGGCGCGGATCGACTACGTCGCCGCGGCGATTGATCCGACCACCCGCCGGCTGCTGGTGCGCGCCACGATCGACAACAAGGACGGAATGCTCAAGCCGGAAATGTTTGCGAATGTGACGATCTACTCCGGTGGCGACAGTCCGGGGGTGGGCGTGCCGAAACAGGCGCTGATCTACGAAGGCGATCATGTCCGCCTCTGGGTGGCCCATGACGACAAGTCGATCGAACTTCGCGAAATCCAGACCGGGTTGAGCAATGACGACCTCGTGGAAGTCAAGACCAACCTGAATCCCGGAGAGAAAGTCGTTACCAAGGGCAGCCTTTTCATCGACCGGGCGGCCACCGGCAGCTAACCCGCATCGAAGTGTCTCTCACGAAAACCGGATCGAATGGATCGTCTCGTCGCCTTTGCAGTCAGCCGCCGGTTCCTGATGGTCGGGCTGTTTGCGGCCGTGCTGATCGGAGGCCTGGTCGCGTTCCAGCAATTGAACATCGAGGCGTATCCCGATCCGACGCCGCCGATGGTCGATGTCGTCACGCAGAGCCCGGGACTGTCGGCTGAGGAGATCGAGCGCTACATCACGATTCCGCTGGAGACGCAGATCGCCGGCGTCAAGAATCTGAAGGTGATCCGCACGATTTCGCTGTACGGCCTGTCCGACGTCAAGCTGCAGTTTTCCTTCGACTACACCTATGACCAGGCGCTGCAGCAGGTGCTGAACCGGCTGTCGCAGCTGGCGCCGCTGTTGAACAACGCCCAGCCGCAGATTTCCCCGTTGAGCCCGATCGGCGAAATCTACCGCTATCGCCTGGTCGGGCCACCGAATTATTCGGTGATGGATCTCAAGACGTTGCAGGACTGGGTTCTGCAGCGCCGGTTCAAGATGGTGCCGGGCGTCATCGATGTCACCGGCTGGGGCGGCAAGACCAAGACCTATGAGCTTCAGGTCGATTTCAACAAGCTGGTGGCGAACGGACTGACGCTCGCCCAGCTGTTGCAGGCGCTGAACAATTCCAACATCAATGTCGGCGGCAATACCGTCAATATCGGTTCGCAAGCTGCGGTGGTGCGCGGCGTCGGTCTGATCCGTTCGATCGACAGCCTTGCCAACACCATGATCACCTCCAGCAACGGAACGGCGGTATTCGTCAAGGACGTGGCGAAGGTCGAGGTCAGCGAGCAGCCGAGGCTCGGCATCGCGGGGCAGGACCAGGACGACGATATCGTGCAGGGCATCGTGCTGATGCGGCGCGGCGAACAGAGTTCGCCGACCATCGCCCGCGTCGAGGATCTGGTCGCAAGCATCAACGGTTCCACCATCCTTCCCCCCGGGGTGCGGATCGAGCGCATCTACGACCGCAAGGATCTGATCGAGACCACCACGAGAACCGTGCTCGAGAACATGGTGGTCGGCATCGGGTTGATCGTGTTGCTGCAATGGATATTCCTGGGCGATCTGCGCAGCGCCTTCATCGTGGGTGCGACCATTCCGTTTGCGCTGTTTTTTGCTGTCTGCATCCTGGTGATCCGCGGCGAATCCGCCAACCTGCTGTCCGTCGGTGCGATCGACTTCGGCCTGATCGTCGATGCCACCGTCATCATGGTCGAAGCGATCTTCCGCCGCCTGTCGCATACCGAGCAGCTTTCCGAGAGCGAGCAGGCCGCGATCTCCTCGCACACCATCATGGACATGAAGCATCATGCCATTCTCACCGCCGCGGCCGACGTATCGCGGTCGATCTTCTTCGCCGCCGCCATCATCATCGCGGCGTTCATTCCGCTGTTCACGCTCAGCGGCGTCGAAGGCAACATCTTCAGCCCGATGGCCCGGACCTACGCCTATGCGCTGGCCGGCGGCCTGCTCGCGACGTTCACCGTCACGCCGGCGCTGAGCGCGATCATCCTGCCGGTACATGTTCAGGAGACCGAAACCTTCATCATGCGGCTGTTGCATCGCATCTACATGCCGGTGCTGGCAAGATCGCTCGCCAGCCGCCGGATCGTGCTGGCGGCCGCGGCGGCGCTGATCGTGATGACCATCATTGCCGTGCGCCTGCTCGGCCTCGAATTCCTGCCCAAGCTGGAGGAGGGCAACCTCTGGATCCGGGCGACGCTGCCGCCGACGATTTCGCTGCAGGAAGGCAACGGCTATGTCAACGAGATGCGCAAGCTGATCGCGAGCCGGCCGGAAGTGGAGTCGGTGGTTTCGCAGCACGGCCGGCCCGACGACGGCACCGATGCGGCGGGTTTCTTCAACGCGGAATTCTTCGCGCCGCTCAAGCCCGCGAGGGAATGGCCGGATCGCGAGGACAAGGACGAACTGACCGCCAAGCTGCTTGCGCAGTTGCAGGACAAGTTTCCCGGCGTCGAGTTCAACTTCTCGCAATATCTTCAGGACAACGTCTCGGAGGCGGTCTCCGGCGTGAAGGGAGAGAACTCCATCAAGCTGTACGGCAATGACCTGCAGGCGCTGACCGACACCGCCAACAAGATCAAATCGGTGCTGGCGACGGTGCAGGGGATCACCGATCTTGCGGTTTTCACCTCGCTCGGCCAGCCTACCATCCAGATCGATATCGATCGCGCGCGCGCCGCCCGCTACGGGCTTGCGCCGGGCGATATCAATACCACGATCAAGACCGCGATCGGGGGCGACAGCGCCGGCGACCTCTATGAGCCGGGCAGCGACCGCCATTTCCCGATCATCGTTCGTCTGGCGCCGCAATACCGCAAGAGCGCGGAAGCCATCCAGAATTTGCGGATCGGCGCGCAAGGTCCGAACGGCATCACGCAAGTGCCGCTGAGCGAGGTCGCAACCGTCAAACTGGTATCGGGCGCGGCCTATATCTACCGCGAACAGCAGGAGCGCTATCTGCCGATCAAGTTTTCGGTGCGCGAACGCGACCTTGGCGGCGCGGTGCTGGAAGCGCAACAAAAGGTCAACGCCCAGGTGCAACTGCCGCCGGGCTCGCACCTCGAATGGGTAGGCGAGTTCGGCAACCTTCAGGACGCCATCAAGCGGTTGTCGATCGTGGTGCCGATCAGCCTGACGCTGATCGCCATGTTGATCTGGTTCAATTTCGGTTCCGTCGTCGATACCATCCTGACCATGAGCGTGATCCCGATGGCGGTGCTCGGCGGCATTCTCGGATTGCTGCTGACCGGCATTCCCTTCAGCGTCTCCGCCGCGATCGGGTTCATCGCGCTGTTCGGCATCTCGGTGATGGACGGCATCATCATCATTTCGCAATATAACCAGCTGATCGACCAGGGCATGGAACGCGGCAGGGCCATCCTGCGCACCGGCGAGCTTCAGTTGCGCCCGGTGTTGATGACCTGCGTGGTCGCGGGCATCGGATTGCTGCCGGCCGCGGTATCCACCGGAATTGGCTCGCAGGTGCAAAAGCCACTGGCGGTGGTGGTGGTGGCCGGTATGATGCTTGCGCCCGTCGTCATTCTCGTCACCTTGCCGGCGCTGATCTCGATGTTTTCGCGGCGAAGCCGGCCCGGTCTGGCCACCGAAGGCCATCTGGCGCCGGCGGAATGATGGGCTGAAGAGATGGTCAAGGGTTGTGAGTAGGATCGCCTCCGAATGCGCGCCGAGGACCCGCAGGACAGGGCTGCAGCGGGCGTGGCTGATGCTTTGCCTTGTGCTGATCGTCAATCCGCTATCGATCGCTTGCGCTGCCGCCGAAACCTTGCCGGAAGCATTGGTGCGGGCCTATCAGTCCAATCCGCAACTCAATGCCGATCGCGCCCGGCAACGCGGGGCGGACGAAAACATTCCGCAGGCGCTGGCCGGCTACCGGCCACAGATCATCGCGAGCCTGGGCGCCGGGCTGCAGGCCGTTCGCAACCTGCTGCCCGACAACAGCATACAGGGAGCAACCCTGCGCCCCTGGACGATCGGCGTGACGGTCACCCAGGTCCTGTTCAACGGCTTCAAGACCGCCAATAGCGTTCGGGTCGCCGAATTCCAGGTTCTGTCGGGTCGCGAGGCATTGCGGAACACCGGCCAGGGCGTCCTGCTGGACGCCGTGACGGCGTATATGAATGTGCTCGCCAACCAGGCCCTGGTCGAGGCGCAGCGAACCAACGTCGCAGTGCTGCGCGAAATCCTGGCAACCACCAAGAGGCGGCTGGACGCCGGCGACGTCACGCCGACGGACACCGCGCAGGCCGAAGCGCGGTTGAGCCGCGGACTGGCCGATCTCAACGCCGCGGAAGTGGCGCTGGCGATCAGCAAGGAAACCTACACCCAGGTTATCGGCAACGCGCCAACGCAACTGGTTGCGGCCGCTACCGTCGACCGCCTGTCGCCGCCGACGCTTGTCGCGGCGACCGAAACCGCAGGCCACGAAAATCCGGCGGTGCTCGGGGCCGGCTACGACGTCGACGTCGCGCGAACCACCATCTCGGTTGCGGAAAGCAGCCTGCTGCCGACCGTGACGGCTCAGGCGAGCGCCAGTCGATCCAGGGATTCGGATCCGAGCCTCAGCACGTTTGCGACCGACCAGGCTTCGATCCTCGGCCAGATCAATGTCCCGATTTATGACGGCGGCACCGCGGCCTCGCAGACGCGTCAGGCCAAGGAACTCGCCTCGCAGAGCCGCCTGGTGCTCGAACAGGTCAGAAATCAGACCCGAACGGCCGTGGTCAGCGCCTGGGTCTCCAATGAGGGAACCAAGGTCGCGCTCGCGGCGGCGGAGTCCGAAGTGCGCGCGGCCGAGATCGCGCTGCGGGGCGTTCGCCGCGAGGCCGCAGGAGGGCAGCGCACCACGATCGATGTCCTCAACGCCCAGCAGGATCTGACCAACGCCAGAACCAGGCAAATCACGGCCCAGCACGACCGGGTGATCGCATCCTACACGCTGCTGAGCGCCGTCGGACGGCTCGATGTGCATACCCTCAATCTGGACACGCCGGATTATCTGCCCGAGGTTCATTACCACCAGGTGCGCGATGCATGGCACGGCGTTCGCACTCCCTCGGGTCAATGACGCGGCTGTAACCACAACAAGGAGAAGAGGATGCGCTTGCGCACATTGCTGGGCGACCATCCCGGCACCGCCGCGTTGAAGAACGGATCGGTCAAATCCGATTCCGTGACGTTCGATTTCGCCGACTATTCGCCGACCAACAAGGGATTCAAGCCCATGGTGCGGGAAGGGGCCTTCGACGTCTCGGAAATGGCGATCGTCACCTATTTGATGGCGAAGAGTTTCGGCAAGCCGATGGTGCTGTTGCCCGAGGTGGTGGTGGCGCGGTTCCAGCACGCTTTTGGGCTCTACAATGCCAAATTGGGAATGCTGAAACCGTCCGACCTGAACCACAAGCGCGTCGGCATCCGCTCCTTCACCACCACGACCGGCGCCTGGCTGCGCGGCATCCTTGCCAATGATTATGGCGTCGATCTCAATTCGATCGATTGGGTCACCTTCGAGGACGCCCATGTCGCCGAATTCCGCGACACCACCATGCGGGCGCCCGCGGGCAAACCGATCATCCAGATGCTGCTCGACGGTGAACTCGATGCCGTGCTCGGCGAGAAGGTCGAGCGCGAAGGGTTGAAGCCGCTGTTTCCGGATGTCGCGGCGGAGGAGAAGGCATGGTTTGCCAAACACCAGGTGCTGCCGATCAACCACATGGTGGTGGTCAGCGAGAAACTTGCGCACGAACATCCCGAAGCCGTGCGGGAGGTTTTTCGCCTGTTGCGCGAGAGCGCAGGCCGCGCGCCGGCCGGGGCGCCGAAATTCAGCACCGAGGAAATGCGCCGCTCGCTGGAGCTGATCATTGGCTACACGGCGCAGCAGGGGCTGATTCCGCGCGCCTACGCGGTCGACGAGCTGTTCGACGATCTGACGCGGACGCTGCGCTGAGTTCAACGGCTTCCGCCAGGGCCCGCCAGGTGCTATCGTCGCCGGACGATGAAAACCTGTGCGGGGCCGAAAACGTGCCTCGCATCAAACAACAAACGTTAATCTGGGAGGATACCGTCATGAAGGGCTGGTCAGCACTTGGCTTCGCGTTGCTTCTGGCAGGCTTCGCCGCCTTCTCAATTCCGCATCGGGCCGCTGCCGACGACGGCTGGGTTACCCTGTTCGACGGCAAGAACCTCGACAATTTCAACCAGATCGGCACCGCCGATTGGAAGATCGAGGACGGCGCCGCCGTGGCCGACAAGGGCAACGGCTTCCTGGTCACCAAAAACGCCTATGGCGATTTCCAGCTCAGGGCCGAATTCTGGATCGACGACGTCGCCAACAGCGGCATCTTCATTCGCTGCACCGATCCCGGCAAGGTCACCGGCTCGACCGCCTACGAGGTGAACATCTGGGATGCGCGTCCCGATCCGAGCTACGGTACCGGCGCCATCGTCAATGTCGCCAAGGTCGATCCGATGCCGAAGGCCGGCGGCAAATGGAACGTCTATGAGATCACGGCCAAGGGCCCGACCTTCACGGTGACGCTGAACGGACAAAAAACCGTCGACGCTGCCCAGGACGCCAAATTCGCAACCGGCCACATCGCCCTGCAGCACGGGCTCGGCCTCAAGGACGCCAACGGCGTCGAGAGCGACAAGGGCGTGGTCAAGTTCCGCAAAGTCGAGATCAAGCCGCTTTAGGGGCAGGGCGCTCTCAAGTCGTCCTGGCCTCCGCGTCGGGACGACGGTTGCGCTCTCGATTCAATTGTCAAACAGCCCCGTCATTGCGAGCGCAGCGAAGCAATCCATCGTGCAATGAAAAGAAGGAATGGATTGCTTCGCTGCGCTCGCAATGACGTTGAGACATAACTTCGCGATCTCGCCGCATGGTGTTGCGCGAGGTATTCCTTTATTCCCGCCCTCCAAATAGAGGGCGCAGGGAATGCCGGGCGGCCGATGCGCCCGATAGCCACGTGTGCAACGGGTAGTGGTAGAACGCACACGTGTTGTCAGGTCACACCGGAATCACCCGGCATTCCCCACGCAATGGTTTACGGCTTATTCCGTGATCTCCCCGGTGCTCGGGCTCTTTGGCCACCGTCACCGGCGCTCCTAAGCGCCAACTTGACACCAGCGTCGAGGTGCCAGGACCACACGGCTTCGCCGTCCGCCTCAAATGCCTTCGTCAAGAGCACCATCGGCGTCCACCGCATCCCGCCCCGCGTTTAGTGACGACCGCGAAACGCCCCTCATAGTGGGACGGGACGGGGAGCAATATAGGATAATCAGAAGATGCTGAAAAGCAGAAAATGGTCGATCGGCCTGCGACAAAATAACCCGACGGGCAAACCGGATTGAAATTACGGGAAGACCTAGTGACCCTGCCGCATTTGCAAATTGGGCCTAAATCGCGCCCTGATCCCGCAATCTCCTGAGATCCTCGCCGTTCAATCCGAGCAACTCCCCAAAAATTTCCTCGTTCTGCGCGCCCAACCCTCCGCCGAGCCATCGGATTTCGCCGGGCGTGGCCGAAAGTTTCGGCACCACGTCCGGAACAGCGATGGGGCCGATGCGCGAGTCCGTGAGCTTGATGTTGCCGCGGGCGCGATATTGCGGGTCTTCGAAGATGTCGGCGATGCTGTAGATGAGACTGGCCGGCACGCCGCCGGCCATGCAGCGCGCGAGGATGGTTTCGCAGTCTGATGATGCGACCCATGTTGCGACGATGGCGTTGACCTCGTCGCGCGCCGCAAGCCGCAGCGCTTGTGGGCCATAGCGCTCGGCCGAGGCCAGCTCCGGCTGCTGCATGGTATCGGCCAAGCGAACGAACATCTGGTCGCTGGTGCAGGCAATCGCGACCCACTTGCCGTCGCTAGTCTGGTAGTGGCTGTGCGGGCAGACGTTGACGGTGTCTGCGCCCATCCGCTCGCGCACATAACCGAATTTCTGGTAGGCTGGCGCGATCTCGTCGAGCACGCGAAACACCGACTCGTAGAGCGCGAGATCAACGCACTGCCCGACCCCCGTCGCGTCGCGCGCCTTCAGCGCGACGAGGGCGCCGATCGCGCCGTACATGCCGGACATGTAGTCGGCCAGCGAGGTAGAGCCTGGAACGACCGGCGGGCCGCCGGGCATGCCGGCGAGAAAAGTGAGGCCGGAGAAGGCGTGCGCGATCCGGGCAAAGCCGGGCTGGGTGCGCATCGGTCCGTCCTGGCCATAGGCTGAGATGCGCACAAGGATGGCGCCGGGATTGAGCTTTTTCAGCTCCTCATAGCCGAGACCCCATTTCTCCAGAGTGCCGGGACGGAAATTCTCGACGATGATGTCGCATTTGGCGGCGAGTTGCCGCAGCAGCTCGCGGCCGGCTTCGCTCGCCAGATTGAGCGTGACGCATTTCTTGTTGCGGGCTTCCGAGAGCCACACCAGCGTATCACCGCACTCGGTGTTGGTGCCGAGCCGGCGCAGCGAGTCGCCGGATTTCGGCGGCTCGACCTTGATCACTTCGGCGCCGAACTCGCCGAGGATGGTTGCGCAATGCGGCCCCGCGATGAAGGTGCCGAGATCGAGGACGCGAATTCCCTCAAGCGCGCTCATGACTTGCCCCCGATGCTGGCGGCGCGCGCGAGCAGCTTGTTGGCGAGCTTGACATGCATCAGATCGATCATGTCGCCGTTCCTGTCCTTGACCGCGCCGCGCCCGTCGCGTTCCGCCGCCGACATGGCGTCGATCACCTCGTTGGCCCAGGCGACTTGGCCAGCCGACGGGGTCAGCACCTCGTGGATGGTTTCGATCTGTGAGGGATGGATCGCCATCTTGCATCCGAAGCCGAGCGCGGCGGCGCGTTTGGTGGCGGCGCGCAAGCCGTCGGTGTCCCGGATCACCGAGAACGGCCCATCGATCGGGGCGAGACCGAAGGCGCGGCAGGCGTTGGCGATCCGTGCCGTTGCAAAATGCCAGAGATCGTTCCAGTGCCGCTCGCGCAGCCCGCTTCCGTCATCGTCGGTCAGCACCACGTAGTCGGGCGAGGGCGCGCCGACCGCGCCCTGAAAGCTGCCGAGGTCGAGCTGATAGTCGCCGCCGCCGAACACCAGCGCGCAGAGCCGGCCGCCGGCTTGCGCGATCGTCTCGGCATTGGCGACGCCGCGCGCCGTCTCGATCAATCCCATGATGCCGACCTCGCGCTGGCGCGGCGCCGATCGCTCGGCGGAACGGATCATCACCTCGACGGCATGGACATCGGCCGCCGATTCGCATTTCGGCAGCAGGATAAAGTCGAGCCGCGGACAGGCCTCGACCACCTCGATGATGTCGCGGCAGCCCCATGGGGTGTCAAAACCGTTGACCCGGACGGCGACGGCGCGCGACCCCCAATCGAGCTCGTTGAGCGCGGCGATGGCTTCGCCCCGCGCCTTCGGCTTGAGGGAAGCGACCACCGCGTCTTCGAGGTCAAGGAAGATCGCATCGGCCGGGCCTTGCGCGGCTTTCTCCATAAAGCGTGGCGAGGTGGCGGGGACGGCGAGCAGCGAGCGCCGCGAGGCAATGTTGGATTTCATGTGTATCTCATATGGGGGTTCCTGATGGCGAGTTCGGCGACCGATTTGCGGGTGGCGCCGTTGGCGCGGTGGCTCTGCGGCTCGATGCCGAGGATGGCGGAAATTTCGCGTGACAAAGCCGCCGTCTGCTCCGGATCGATGCCGGTCTCGATTCCGATTTCGGCGAGCATCGCCACCAGATCCTCGGTCGGGAAATTGCCGACGGAGCCGATCTTGCCCGGCATCGCGATCCCGCCGCCGATGCCGCAGATCGCGCCCTCCAGCCAGCCAGCGCCGGCATCGAGCGCGGCGAGGATGTTGGCGGTCGCCATGCCCGACAGATTGTGGATGTGAAACCCGAAGGCTGAATCCGGAAACTCTTCGCCAAGGCGCGAAAACAGGCGGTTGACGTGAGCGGGATCCTCCATGCCGAGCGAGCCCGCGAGATAGAAGCGGCGGATGCCGCCGTCGTGCAGGCGCCGAACCACGGCGATGACGTCGTCTTCTGGAATCAATCCCTCATAGGCGCACCAGAACGCCATGCCGAGCGCCATGACGAAGGGTATGTTGGCTGATTCCGCGATCCGGAATGATTGGAGATTCTGGGCGATCGCCTCGTCGATCGTCATGTTCTGGTTCTTGCGGGTATAGGTCGCGCTGATCGTGATCAGGCCGAGCATCTCGCCGACGCTGGCTGCAGCAGCACGCTCGGCGCCGCGGGCATTCGGCACCAGCGCCCGGTAGACCGTTCCCGGCCGGCGCCTGATCCGCGCAAACACTTCCTCCGCATCGCGCAGATGCGGAACGATTTTCGGATGCGCAAAACTCGAAACCTCGATGACGGGCAGGCCGAGGTCCGACAGGCGATCGACGATATCAACCTTGGTATCGGTGTCGATCCAGCGCGGAAAACTCTGCAGGCCGTCGCGCGGACCGACCTCAGTGACGGTGATCTTGTTCGGCAGGCTGAGCGTCATGATGTGGGCTCACAGACCTTCGAAGGTGGCGAAGTCGCTGATCGGCGCGCGCTCGGTGACGAGGGCATTGACCGGCGCATCCGGATCGATGTGGCCAAGCGCCATCCCGCAAACAATGATCTGGTTTTCCGGAATGTTCAGCTGCGACCGGATGATCCTGTGGAAGTCGGCAAACGCCGCCTGCGGACAAGTGTGCAGTCCGCGTCCGCGCGCCGCGATCATGACGGCGTCGAGGAAAATACCGAGATCGAGCCAGCTTCCGATCTCCAGATCCTCATCCAGCGTGAAGATCATGCCGACGGGGGCGCCGAAGAACTCGTAATTGCGCAACCGCGCAGCCTGCGTGCCCTCGAAATCGCCCTTGGCGACGCCGAGCAGGCTGTACATGTCCCAGCCGATCTTGCGGCGGCGGCCGAGAAACGGCTCGCGCCAGTTCACGGGATAGTAATTCCATTCGCGCTGATAGGGTTCAAAACCGTCGCGCGCCACCGCACCGAGGATCGCAGCTGTCAGCCGGTTCTTGGTCTCGCCGGCAATGACCCGGATACGCCATGGCTGGATGTTGCTGCCGCTCGCGCTGCGGCTGGCCACCGTCAGAAGCTCTTCGACGGTGGAACGCGCGATCGGCGTCGGCAGGAACGCCCGCACCGATTGGCGGCTCCTGATGGCGTCGTCGACCGCGGTTTTGGAGGGGCTGGAGGTTTCATGCATCGTTGAAACTCAGGGTTTTCATGCTTTCCGGAATTTCGCCCAGAAACAGCCGTTTGATGTCGTCGTTGGCCAGCAGATCTGGGGCGGGGCCTTCGCAGGCGACCTGTCCGAGATGCATCACATAACCGCGGTCGGAGATACCGAGGGCATGGGAGGCCTTCTGTTCGACCATCGCGATGGTCATTCCTTCAGCCCGCAGCGAGAACAGCTTCTCGAATACAATATCCACGAATTTGGGCGACAAGCCCAGCGACGGCTCATCCAGCATGAGGATGTCAGGGGTCGTCATCAGCGCCCGGCCGATCGCGAGCATCTGCTGCTCGCCGCCGCTCATGGTGTCGGCCTGCTGCTTCATCAGTGGTTTCAAAGCGGGAAACAGCTCCAGAACCCGCTGCAGGGCGGCCTCGATCGCAGCCCGGTTGCCGCCCAGAATGTGGGCGCCGATCATCAGATTGTCGCGCACCGACATTTCCGGCACCACGATGCGGCCCTGCGGGACATAGGCGATGCCGCGGTGAACCCGCCGGTCGGCGGGCTCTCTGGTGATGTCGGTGCCGCGCACCCGGATGCTTCCGTTCCAGGCGCGCAGCAGCCCGGATGCGACCTTGATCGCGGTCGATTTGCCGGCGCCGTTGGAGCCGATGATGGTCGTGATGAGCCCCTTCGGGAAGACCATGCTGATGCGGCGGATCACCGGGACATCGCCGTAGCCCGACGTGATCTCACAAAGTTCGAGCGGTGGAATGTCAGCGGTCATCATCGCCTCAGCGCTTGTCCCATGCGGGAATCGGCAGTTTCGGCTCGGCGGTCTTGAATTCCTCGGGCCAGATCACCTCGCGCTTGCCGTTCTGGATCTGGACCAGCAGGCCGCGAACGCCGATCTGCATATAGGTCGCGGGATCGACCTCGTGCTTGCCCATCACGGTACCCATCTTGAGCGTGGTGAGAACGTCGCGCACTTTTTCGATGTCGATCGAGCCGGCTTGCTTGACGGCGGCTTCCAGGACGGTGCCGGCGACGAAACCGAACGCGGCATAATAGCCGGGATCGCCGTTGTATTTCTCGCGATAGGTTTTTACGAATTCCTTGTTGCCTTCGCTGGGCAGCGAAGGCTCGTACAAGGACATGCCGAGCGCATATTCGGCATCCTGGCCGGCGGCCGCAATGAAATCCTGCTGCGAGACACCGTTGGCGATGAACAGCTTTGGCATGTAGTTCATCGAATGAAACTGGCGAACCGTCTCGATCGCCTCGCTCGGATAGAGCAATCCGATCCACAGGTCAGGCTGCAGTTGCTGGCCCTTGGCGATCTGCGAGGAGAAGTCCGCAGTCCCCGCCGGGAAATATTCGTCCATCACGACCTTGACGTCGCGCCCGTTCAAGGACTCCTTGATCGCCTTGCTGATGTCGCGCGCCGCGGCATAGTCCCTTGAGACCAGCGCGATGCTCTTGACGTGATATTTTTCGACCATGGGGATGACGCCGTCGGCGTAGGACGAAATGCGCGCGGCAGTCTGGAACACATATTTGAAACCGCGCTGCTGGATCGCTTCGGCCGCGCCGCCGCCGTTGATCATCAGCATCTTGTGCTTCTCCGCGACCGCCGATCCCGTGGCCGCGGTCGCCGACCCCAGCGAGGAGATCACGAAGTCGACCTTGTCGCCGGTGATCAGCTTCTCGTAGAGGCGGGCGGCGGTGGCGGGATCGGAACGGTCGTCATAGACCACGAACTCGACCGGCCGGCCGGCCAATCCGCCGCGCGCATTGGCCTGCTCGCGCCAGAGGTCGAGCCCCCTAAAATAGGGCGCCGCGGAGTCCGCGAGATTGCCGGTCTGGGAGAGCGCCACGCCGATACGCACCGGATCGGCAGCGTGGGCGGCCAAAGGCAGCGTGAGTGCGGCGAGGGCCGTCGCCGCCGCCAGTAAAAGTCTTTTTGTCATGTTTACCTCCCTATGGACTGCCGATGGTCCTCTTTCAGAAATAGGCTTGCAGCACTTTCGCGTCGTTGCGAACGGTCTCGGTATCGCCGCGCGCGATCAGGCGCCCCTCGGCAAGGACGTAGACGAGATCGCATTCCTTCAGCACGATGCGCATCTCGTGATCGATGAAGAAAACCGTGATGCCCCTGATACAGAGCGCCTTGAGGTGATCGACGATGCGGTTCTGCAGCCGCGGATTGACGCCGGCGAAGGGCTCGTCCAGCAGCATGATTTTCGGCTGCAGCATCAGCGCGCGGGCGATCTCGACGAGCTTGCGCTGTCCATAGGACAATTCGGCGCCCCAGCGGTCGGCGATATCAGTGATTTCGAGAAACTCCAACAGTTCGAGCGCGAGCGCAATCGCCGCGCGGTCGTCCCTGCCGCGCGCGACCGCGATGAGGTTTTCCAAAACCGTCATTTCCGCAAACAGCCGGCTGATCTGGAAGGTGCGCGCCACGCCCAGGCCGCAGATCTGCGCGGCCGAGGCGGACGTGATATTCCGCCCCTCGATCAGCACGCGGCCCTGGTCCGGCCGCAGCGTACCGGCGATGATGTTGAACAGCGTCGATTTGCCGGAACCGTTGGGGCCGATCACGCCGGTGATCGAACCGCGCGCAACCTCGATGCTGACGGAATCCAGCGCCACGCGGCCGGCGAAGCGCTTTGAAACATTCTCGACGGCAAGGATGGTGTCGGTCATGACGCGTGCCCCTGACGCGCGGCCATCCGGCGGAACAGCGGTCGCCCGATCGCGAGCCATCCGGTTTTCATGCCGAGATTGACGATGCCGCGCGGCATGTACAATACCGCGAGCAGGATGATGACGCCGACGGAAGCCAGATAGATTTGCGGATAATTCGCCCACAGCACTTCATTGACGACGGAAAGCACGACGGCGCCGCACAGTGGACCGAGCACGGTCCCCATGCCGCCGAGCAGCACCATCGCAATGGTCGTGAGCTCGATGTTCGAGGCGAACGCCGTCGGCGGATCGATGAAGCCGAGATAGACCGCATACAGCGCGCCCATCGCGGCCGGCGCGATCGCGGACGCAACGAGGGTGCCGATCTTGAGCCGCGTGGTCGGGATGCCCAGCGACTCGGCGGCGCTCTCGTCCTCGCGGATCGCCAGCAGTTTCAGGCCGAGGCGGGAGTTGTCGAGCTTCCAGGTAGCGAGCAGCATGATCGCGGCCACCACTGCGGCGACGTAATAAAGCGGCCTGAGATCGTTGATCGGTTTCAGGTAGATGCCGGTGCCGCCCTGGGTGATGGAGTCGAATCCCAGGGCGAATGCCTCCAGCACCCGCGCCAGGCCGAACATGCCGATGGCGAAAAAAGGTCCCTTGAGGCGCAGCATCGCAGCTCCGAGCGGAATTGCGGTCACCGCGCCGGCAAAGCCGGCGACCACAGCGGCGAGATACCAGGGCACGTTCCAGTGAAAGATCAGCAGCGACCCGACATAGGCGCCGATGCCGAAAAAGCTGACCTGCCCGAAATGGGTGTAGCCGGCATAGCCGCCGATCAGGTTCCAGGAATAGGCGAGCACCAGGAAGATCAGCAGCTGAATCGAAAACGAAACCGCATAGTCCGATCCGACCAACGGCAGCAGCAGCGCGACGATGCCGGCTACGGCGGCAATGCCGAGCGGGTTGATGCCTTTCATGCGCGAATCCCAGCGCCCAATAGCCCGCGCGGACGAATCAACAGCACCGCCAGCATCAGCAGGAAAAGGAAGGCCGAGCCGATCACGGCGCCGGCCAAATAGCTGCCGACGACCTCGATGACGCCGAGCAGAAGTGCCGCGAGAATAGCGCCGGGATAGCTGCCCATTCCGCCGACGATGATGACGGCAAACGCCTTGATGATGAAGCGCGAGCCGAGTTGCGGGTCGATCGCGAAGGCGGGGGCGACCAGCACGCCTGCCAGCCCCGCCATTCCGGTTCCCAGCGCAAACGTCGCAAGCCGCACCTTCTCGATGGCGATGCCGGAGATGCTCGCAAGCTCCGGCGCCTGCGACACCGAGCGCACGGCGCGCCCGAACCGGGTGAACTCGAGCAGCCACCAGACCGCGAAACTGACGGCGAGCGCGCAGGCAAACGACACCAGCCGCGAGATCGAGACGTTTACTCCGAGCAGGCGTACCGAACCGGAGAGAACGCCGGGCAGGCCGCTATAGCCGCCGCCCCAGATCAGGATTGCGACATTGACGAGGATCGTCGACAGCGCATAGGTCGCCAGCAGCGACATGATCATCGGCGCGCCCTCGATGCGCCGCAGGATCACGACATGGATCAGTGCGCCGAACGCGGCGCAACCGATCGGCACCACGACGACCGCAACCCAGAACGGCAGCTTGAAGCCGACCGCGATCGACACCGTCGACAGTGCCGCGATCGCCAGAATGTCGCCATGGGCAAAGTTGATGACGCGCATCACGCCGAAAATCAAATTCAGCCCGCACGCCATCAGCGCGTAGACCCCGCCGAGCAGAATGCCGCCGATCACGAGCTCAGCGACCGGCATCGGCGAACCTTGTTTCGGGCCGCGCCGCGTCGCGCCATGGGGAAGACGATCGAAGATGTCCGCGGCGGGCGCCCACCATAACTCCTCCCGGGAGCAGGATTGATTTTGTCCAGACAACTACTGAGGACTTTACTTGCCGTCAAGGCCTGCGTTATAGACACCTTCGGACGACAACGCAAAAGTTGTCCGTACAACTCGGAGGATTTCCGCGATGACGCAGGCGTTGCGCAATGCGCCCTTGGACGCGGAGGACGAAACCCAGATCCTGGATACGATCGAGCGTTGGGTGGCGCGCGAGCTGAAGCCGATCGTGCGCGAATACGATCACGAGGATCGCTATCCGCATCATGTCGTCGAGCAGATGAAGGAGCTCGGCCTGTTCGGCGCGACGATTTCGCCGGAGTTCGGCGGGCTCGGACTGTCGTCCTCGACCTACGCCAAGATCGTCATGAGCATCTCGTCGGTCTGGATGTCGATCACCGGGATCATCAATTCACATCTGATGCTGGCGTTGGCGATCGAGAAATTCGGCACGCCGCAGCAGAAGGTGCAATGGCTGCCCAAGATCGCCTCCGGCGAGATCCGCGGCGGACTCGCCCTGACCGAGCCCGATGCCGGCACCGACCTGCAGGGCATCCGCATGACCGCCAAGCGCGACGGCGATCACTACGTCATCAACGGCACCAAGACCTGGATCACCAACGGCGCGGAGGGCTCCTGCTTTGCGATGCTGGTCAAGACCAATCCGAACGCCCAGCCGCGCTATACCGGGATGAGCCTGTTCATCGCGCCGAAGCAGGAAGGCTTTTCGGTCGGCCGCAAGCTGCCGAAGCTCGGTTACAAGTCGATCGATACCGCGGAGCTGTCGTTCGACGATTATCGGCTGCCGGCCGATCACCTGATCGGCGGCGTCGAGGGGCAGGGTTTTTTCCAGGCCACCGGCGGACTGGAACTCGGCCGCATCAACGTCGCCTCGCGCGGCGTCGGCATCGCCGAAGGCGCGCTGAAGCTCGCGCTGGATTACGCCCAGGTCAGGAAGACGTTCGGCAAGCCGATCTGCGAGCACCAGGCGATCCAGTTGAAGCTCGGCGAGATGGCGACCCGTGCCCGCGCCGCGCGGCTCTTGACGCTCGACGCAGCTCAGGCCTTCGACCGCGGCGAGCGCTGCGACATGGAAGCCGGCATGGCCAAATATTTCGCCAGCGAAGCGGCGCTCGAGAATGCCATCGAAGGCATGCGGATCCACGGCGCCTACGGCTATTCGAAGGAGTATGACATCGAGCGGCTGTATCGCGACGCGCCCTTGACCTGCATCGGCGAGGGCACCAACGAAATGCAGCGCATCATCATCTCCAAGCAATTGATCAAAAGGAATTCTGCGGCATGAAGCCACTGCAGGGCGTTCGCATCGTCTCGGTCGAGCAGTTCGGCGCAGCGCCGTACGGCACCATGCTGCTGGCCGATCTCGGAGCGGAGGTCATCAAGATCGAAAACGCCGCCATCGGCGGCGATCCCTCGCGCAAGACCGGGCCCTATACGCTGGGACCGAACGACAGCGAATATTTCCAGGCGTTCAACATCAACAAGAAGAGCGTCGCGGTCGATCTGCGCAACGAGGAGGGCAAGGCCGCGCTGCGGAAGCTCGTTTCGGGGGCGGACGCGCTGGTCAACAATCTCCGCGGCGACCTGCCGGCGAAGATGGGCCTCGACTACGAGACCCTTGCGAGCGTCAACCCGGCCTTGGTCTGCGTCCACGTGTCGGCCTACGGCCGTGACAACGAGCGTGCCTCGTGGCCGGGCTACGATTATCTGATGCAGGCGGAGTCCGGCCTGATGCACCTGACCGGCGAACCTGACGGGCCGCCGTCGCGCCTCGGCGCGCCCTCGATCATCGATCACACCACGGGATTGACGGCGGCGGTCGGACTATTGTCGGCGATCATCCAGGCGAGGGCGACCGGCAGGGGCTGCGACGTCGACACCTGCCTGCTCGACGTGGCGCTGCACCAGCTCGGCTATGTCGCCACCTGGTATCTCAACGAGGGCCACGTTTCGACGCGGCAGCCGCGCAGCGCACATTATTCCGTCGCCCCGGTGCAGACCTTTCCGGCGTCGGATGGCTGGCTGTTCATCATGTGCATGACCGACAAGTTCTGGGGCGAATTGATCGGGGCCATCGGCCGCAGCGAACTTGCGTCCGATCCGCGTTTCCTCACCCCGGCGCTCCGCCAAGCCAACCGCGATGTCCTGACCGAAATCATTGATTCCGAGATGCGCCGACAATCCACCGCCTACTGGCTCGACAGACTGAACGGCGTGCTGCCGATCGCGCCGGTGCTGGATCTGGCGCAGGCGCTCGACAGCCCGTTCCTGCAAACCACCGGGATGATAAATGTCATCCCGCACCCCGCCAAAGCTGACATGCGCGTGCTTGCCAATCCGATCAAGATCAACGGCGAGCGGCTGAGCCAGGCGCCTTGCGCTCCTTTCGGCGCCGATACCGCAGCCTATGTCGGCGAGTTGCGCGCCACGGAGCGCGCCGGTTCGCCATGAAACTGGAGGGCATACGCGTCATCGACCTCTCGGTGTTCCTGCCGGGACCCTATTTGACGCTGGCGATGGCCGATCACGGCGCCGAGGTGATCAAGATCGAGCCGCCGGGCGAGGGCGATCCTAGCCGTCACATCGGCCTTTCCGATGGGCCGAGCACCGTGTTCTTCCGCAATCTCAATCGCGGCAAGAAAAGCGTCGTCCTCGATCTGAAGGATTTTGATCAGCGCGAGGCGCTGTTGTCGCTGTGCGATGACGCCGACGTCTTCGTGGAATCGTTCCGGCCGGGCGCGGTCGATCGCCTCGGCGTCGGCTATGCGACCCTGCAAGCGCGCAACCCGCGCATCGTCTATTGCTCGATCAGCGCGTTCGGCCAGGACAGCGAATGGCGCGGCCGCCCGGCGCACGATCTCGCCCTCGAAGCCGAGAGCGGACTGCTCGGCATGACGCTCGGCGGCGATGGCCGGCCGGCGATGCCCGGCATTCCCGCAGCCGACATGCTGGCTGGATTGCAGGGCCTGTCGGGCGTCCTGATGGCGCTATTGCGCCGCGAGCAGACGGGCAAAGGCGATTTCATCGACATCAGCATGCATGATGTGACGGTCGGCGGAATGCTCAACATCCTCGGGCCGACCTTTGCCGAAGATCGCCAGCCGATCGCAGCCCATGAACGCACCACCGGCGGGGCGGCGTTTTACCGTGCCTATGAAACACAGGACGGCCGCCATCTCGTCCTCGCCGGACAGGAGCCGAAATTCATCCACAATCTGCTAGGCGCGTTCGGCCGCCCCGAACTCGCCGAATTATGCCTGCGCGGACCCGGACCGCATCAGCAACCGGTGATGGATTTCCTTGCGGCCGAATTCCGCAAGCGGCCGCTCGCAGAGTGGCACCTCTATCTGGCGACGCTCGATGTCTGTTACGGCCGGGTCAACACGCTGCCCGAGGCCTTCGCGCATCCGAATCTCGTGGCGCGCGGCATGGTCCGCCGCGACGAAACCAATCGGCGTCACGTCGGGCCACCGATCCGCTTCCGTGACGAGCCGGCGCAGCCGGTGCTGCGCGAGCCCGCTTTGGGCGAGCACACGGCGCTCGTTCTCGGCAAATCTGCTTCAACTTCGGAGTGAGGCGATGCAAAGCCACGAACAAATCGGTCCACAGCGCTACCGCGAAAGCTTCGGCCGGTATTATGACGACTTCGTCATCGGCGACGTCTACGAACACCGCCCGGGCCGCACCATTACCGAGAGCGACAACACCTGGTTCACGCTGCTGACCATGAACACCCATCCGCTGCACTTCGACAAGGCTTATGCGGCGAAGTCGGAGTTCAAGCGCCCGATCGTCAATAGCTGCCTGACGCTGTCGATGGTGGTCGGCATGAGCGTCAGCGACATCAGCCAGAAAGCGATCGGCAATCTCGGCTGGAACGACATTAAGCTGACCGCGCCGGTGTTCGTCGGAGACACCATCTACGCCGAATCCGAGGTGCTGGCGAAACGTGAATCCGCTTCACGTCCCGGACAAGGCCTCGTCACCGTGCGTACCATTGGCAAGAAGGCCGACGGCACGCAGTTCATGAGTTTCGAACGTACCGCGTTGATCGCCAAGAGAGGCCATGGCATCGAAGATTGACACCAAGGCGCGCCGCGCAAGCCCGCCGAAAGGCGGGCCGATTTCGCGCGCGCGGACCGGCGTCAACACAGGCGATCCGCTCTATCTCCAGCTGGTGCATGCGTTGAAGGAGGAGATCGTCAGCGGAGTTCACCCCGTGGGGTCGCAGCTTCCAACCGAAGAGGAACTGTGCGCGCGGTTCTCCGTCAGCCGCTACACCGTGCGGGAAGCGCTGCGGCGGCTGCGCGAGGACAATCTGGTCGCCTCGCGGCAGGGCGCGGGGACGGTCGTGGTGGCTCCGCGCCCCTCCGACTCCTTCGTTCACGAAGTGATGTCGATCAACGATCTCGTGGCCTTCGCCACCGGCGTGCGCTTTGCGATCGACATCATTGAAATGGTGGTTGCCGACGACAAGCTGGCGTCGCGAATCGGCGTCGCCAGCGGCGAAGAGTGGCTTTCGGTGCGCGGCTTTCGGCATACCGAAGGCAGCGAGCTTCCGGTCTGCTGGACCGAGGTCTACATCAACCGGGAATTTGCTGCGGTGGGCCGGCTGTTGCAGCGCCATACCGGACCGATCTTTCATCTGATCGAGGATCTGTTCGGCCAGAGCATCGTCGAGGTGCATCAGGAAATCGCCGCTGCGCTTGTTTCGCCGGAGCTGGCGCGTGGCCTCAAGGTCAAGGCCGGCGCCTCGGCGCTCGAGGTGCAGCGCACCTATAAATTGGCGACCGGCAAGATCGCGCAGGTCGCCATCAACACCCATCCGGCCGCCCGCTTCCGTCATGCAATGACGATGCGGCGGGTGAAGGGATGATGCCGCGCATTCCCAGGGTTTTGCTGCGAGGGGTCGACGAGCGAATTTGGTTTTTCCTATCGGCGGCTTCGGCCAAACCGAGTTAGTGGCCGACCGCGGCTTCGTCTACGTTGGGTATGGCGGCGCAGCGGCGATCTCGATTGATCGCCGGTCCAATCTGCGGAATTTGCCGAACAACCAAGAGGCGGCGATGGCTGACAAGGTCTTTGCGGGAACGGTCGTGCTTCCCGACCGGATCATCGACAACGGTTATGTGCTGGTCGGCGATGGCAAGGTGCAGTCCGTTGGATCGGGCAACTTGCCGGATGGCGAAAGATACGGCGGTCCGGGGTTTTTCGTCCTGCCCGGCGCGATCGATGCCCAGGTGCACAGCCGCAGCCAGCTTGGCCAGGAGGATTTCGTGTGGTCGACGCGCAGCGCCGCGGCGGGCGGCGTTACGACCATTGTCGACATGCCTTATGACGATAACAGCCTGATCGCGACGGCCGAGCGTTTCCGCACCAAGGTCAGGGAAGCCGGCGCGCAGGCGCGCGTCGATTTTGCGCTTTATGCGACGATCGATCCCGATGAAGGGGCAACGCGAGTCGATGAATTGGTCGATGCCGGCGCCGCTGCCTTCAAATTCTCGACCTTTGGCACGCATCCGAAAAGGTTTCCGCGGATTCCGCCGCACACGCTCTACGCCAGCTTTTGCTCGGTCGGAAAACGAGGCTTGATCGCCGGTATCCATAATGAGAACGACGAAATGGTCCGCGCCTACATCGCGGATGTCGAGGCGAGCGGCATTACCGACTATACCGCGCACGGCCTTTCGCGGCCGCCGATCACCGAGGCGCTGGCAACGGCGGAAGTGTTCGAACTGGGCGCGGGGGCCGGTTGTCCCGTACACATCGTCCACTGCTCGATCGGCCGGGGATATGAATTGGCTGCCGCCTACCGGGCGCAGGGGCATGGGGCCACCATCGAGGCCTGCGTTCACTATCTCACGCTCGATGAAGAGAACGATGTCCGGCGTCTGGGCGGCAAGGCCAAGATCAACCCGCCGCTGCGGCCGCGCCGCGAGGTGGAAGCGTTATGGCATCATCTGGCGGCGGGCAATGTCACGATCGTGTCGACCGACCATGTAAGCTGGTCGGAGGATCGCAAGACCGACCCGAACATGCTCAAGAACGCATCGGGAATCCCGGGTCTTGAAGCCCTGTACGGCCTGCTCCTGAAAGGTCTCGACCAACGCAAGCTCTCTTTGACGCATGCCGCGCGCCTGCTGGCTCATAACCCCGCCGGCTTGTTCCGGATTACCCACGCCAAGGGCGCGCTGGAGGTCGGCCGCGATGCGGACATTGTGCTGATGCGCCGCGATCCCTATCGCTACAGCGCGGCCGCCAGTGGAAACAATTTTGTCTCCTGGAGTCCGTATGACGGCATCGAATTGCCATTCCGCGCGGTCGAGACCTACCTACGGGGCGATTGCGTCGCAGCCGACGGCCGGGTGCTGTCCGAACCGGGACAGGGCCGTTTCGTCAGTCCGCGCCGCGCCCACTAGGTCAGCCATCGAATCAAGCATCGAATGAAGACCAACCTTCCGCTCGACGCCGATCGCCTCTGGGCTGACGTGATGGCGCTTGCCGACATCACCGATCCGGCCAGGCCGTATACAAGGCGCTCGTTCACCGCGTTGTTTCTGGAAGGCCGCGCCTGGCTGGCGCGGCGTTTTGCTGAAGCGGGACTGATGACCCGGATCGATGCGGCCGGCAATCTGATCGGCCGGATCGAGGGCACCGACCCCGCGCTCGGCGTCATCGCCATCGGATCGCACAGCGATACCGTGCCATCGGGCGGGCGCTTCGACGGCATCGCCGGTGTCGCGGCGGGGCTCGAGATCGTTCGCGCACTGCGTGACGCCGGCATGCGGCTTGCCCATACCATCGAGATCGTCGACTTTCTTGCCGAAGAGCCCAGCGAGTACGGCCTTTCATGTGTCGGGAGCCGCGGCATGACCGGCGCGCTCGATGAAAGCATGCTCGCGCTCACCGAGTCGGGTGGCGAAACATTGCGCGACGCTCTGCGCCGTGTTGGCGGCACCCCCGACGAACTTGATCGGGCCAAGCGCGACGATGTGCGGGCCTTTCTCGAGCTGCACATCGAGCAGGGCATTGTGCTGGAATCCCGATCGCTCGATGTCGGGATCGTCACCTCCATCGTCGGTATCCGCCGGATCGAGATCGTGTTCGAGGGCGAGGCGGACCATGCGGGCACCACGCCGATGAGCCTGCGGCGTGACGCCCTCGTTGCCGCGGCCGACACGGTCAAATCGATACGCCGGATCGCCGAACGGCTGGCCGCCGAAGGTCCGGATTATTTCGTCGCCACCGTCGGCATTCTGGCGGTCGATCCTTCGGCATCGAACATCGTGCCCGGACGTTGCCGGCTGATTGTCGACATCAGGACCACCGATCCCGTGCTGACGGCGCGTTTCGCCGACGCCATCGATCGCGAAAGCACGGCGCATGCTCATGCCGCGCGAGTGGCGCGCGCGTCGTTCAGGACATTGTCGGATGGTCCTCCGGTGGCCTGCGACGCTGGTCTGCGCGACGCGTTGCGACTGGGCGCGCGCGATCTCGGTCTTGGACAAATGGATCTGCCAAGCGGCGCCGGTCACGATGCGGCGTTCATGAGCCGCATTTGTCCGTCCGCCATGGTGTTCGTGCCCTGTCTCAAGGGCAAGAGCCACACCCCCAAGGAATGGGCGGACCGCGAAGCGATCGCGGCCGGAGCGGCGGTCATCTACCAGGCGGTGAAGACGCTCGATCGGTCGTTGCCGCAAATCCGGAGCCAGGGAGCGTCGTGAGGGAATTTTCGAAAGCGGCGATCATCCGGCATCGCGCGGCTCGGACAGTCTGCGGCGCAGTGAATTGACCAGGCCGCGTTCGGATTCACTTAAAGTACGCTCGCCGGAATAGATCACGAACAGGCGCCGTGAAATCATCGGTTCAATAATGGGATGGGCGGAAAGATCGCCGCCGGCGATCTCACGTTCCACCGCCGAGGCCGGAAGCACGGTACAGACCGGCAAGCGGCGCAGGATTGCGACCGCCATCGGCAGCGCATCGATCTCTATATCAGGCCGCAGCCTGATATGATGCTGTTCGGCCGCGGCGTCGAGCAACTGCCGTAATCCGAAGCGGTTGGTCGGCAGCGCCAGCTTCAGGCGCGCCAGATCGGCAAGCGTCACCGGCCCCGGGGGCAGCATTTTGTGGCGGCTATCGACGATGGCCGCCAATCGTTCCGACGAACCCAGCGGCAGCCGCGGCATTCGCGGCAGAACGGTTTCGACGATCGCAACTCCGACCAGGCCGCGTATCACCCAGTCCTGCAGCGTCGCGTTCGGCGCTTCCTGGATCACGAGTTTCAGCGTGGGAAAGCGCGCCTGGACATCGAGCATGGCCTCGGTGATCCGGTTGACGAGGAAACCGTGCTGGTTGACCGAAGGCAGAATGCCGATCGCGATCTTTCGGCTCTGCGGGGGCACCGCGCCGGCGTCGCCGGTGGAAAGCCGCCGAAAGCCCGATTCAATCAGTTTTGCGACGTCGTCGAACCGCTCGCCCTTGCCGGTCGGGATCATGCCGTCGCCATGCCGCTCGAACAGCGCGCCTCCCAGGGATGCTTCCAGCTTGTGGATTTGTTCGCTGAGCGCGGGTTGGCTGATATTGGCGCCACGCGCCGCGGCGGATACGCGCCGAAGCCGCTGCACCAGGCTGAAGTAGTGAATTTGCCGCAGGCTGATCAGGGGCGGTTCGAGCGGTATCAGGGTCTTCTCTGCCAGCGCGTGTTTCAGGAGCCGAATGAACAGTTTCGTCACGGCGTCCGGCCTGGCCGCGCGAGCGATGAATTTCGTCGTCAGTGGCCTGTCGGGCGCGACCACCGCGACGTTGAGCAGTCCGAGCCGCGGCGAGACCAGGCTCTCCGGCACGAACAACGCGGCATCAGCGTAATCTTCCATCGTCCTCGGCAGGTCGCCGGGATGATCATTGAGAAACCGCACGCCGGTCATGCCGTGCTGACCGAGATAGCGTTCGGCCTGCGCGATCAGAAGCGGCGCCAGCAGCGGTACCACCAGGCGGCCCGCCGCCAGATCGGCCGCCGCGGGATAGTTGCGGGTGCCGGCCGGCAACCGGCACGCGAATACCCATCTGTCCGACAGCAGCGTCGCGGCCCCTCTCGATGCTTGCGCACCACTGGAGCCCAGCGCGACGGTCATGCGGCTGGATTCGCCACCAGCCCAATCCTCTGCCAGGCCGCCGATATGCGGCAGATCCTTTTCATCGCGCCAAACGGGATCGACAAGGACGTCCGGCCGCTCGGCCGCCATTTGCTCGACGGCCCGCCGAAGCGCCCCGCTGATTCCGCCGATGGTGAAGCTGAGGCCGATCTCGACGGTCAGCCGTTTCAGTCTGGCTTTGGCCGGGGCCGCGACCCACCGGCGCGCGAAGAATTCGGCCATCAGCAGGGGATCGGCGCCACGCATCAGCACGCGCGCCGCCTCGGTCGGGTAAAGGCTGTTGTTGATGCGCCGGAACAACGACAGGCCCAGGTCGCGTTCGAGCGCCTTCATGGCCGTGCTGAGCGTCGATACCGCGATGCCGAGATCGACGGCAGCATGGGCAAAGCTGACCGACCGGCATGCCGTCACGAAATAGCCCAGGGTACGAAGTTCGACCATCGGATCCTAAAAAAGCGTCGCGCCAGCATAGTCGCTGCCTTGACCGGCGTCATCACGTCTTCGCTTTTACCTATATCCCGCTTCGCTCCAGGCGGACATGGACCGTGCCGCAATGGCCGATATGATCCAAAGGCTATCTTTCGTTTTCGGCTGGGGTCGTCCGACGCCCGGACGTGTTTGCGAGGTCAGGCTGACGTGCACGCGAAGGACGCCATCAATCGGCAAGCGACGCACTCCCAGTCGATGCGCGCCTTCATGGCTGTCCTGCGAGAGGCGGGCGAACTCGTCTCGATCTCGCAGTCGGTCGGGCTGGATTACGAAGTAGCCGGCTGTCTCGCGCAGATCGACGGCGGCGCCGCATTGCATTTTGCCAATGTCGCGGGCGCTTCCGGCCCGGCGCCGATGCCGATCGTGGGCAATCTGCTCAATTCGCTGCCGCGGTTTGCAAGCGGATTGGGCGTCGCGGTCGAAGAGATGCAGGCTTGCCTGCTTGCCGCGATCGACCGGCCTTTGCCGCATCGCCTGGTGTCGTCGGCGCCCTGTCAGGAAGCGATCATTCCGGACCCATCGCTGGCCGACGAGTTGCCGATACCGCGCTTTTTCGAAAAGGAGGGCGGTCCCTATATCACGGCTGGCGCGATCGTCGCGTGCGACCGGCTCAGCGGTCACACCAACCTGTCGATCGCGCGCCTGATGCCGCTTGGTGGGAACCGGGCCTTCGTCGGCATCGCGCCCAACCACCATCTTGCGGTATTGGCGCGGGCGGCTCACGCGCGCGGGGAAAAACTTGATATCGCGGTCTGCGTCGGAAATCATCCGGCGGTCCTGGTGGCGGCGTGTCTTTATCTCGGCCTCGGCGACGACGAGCTTCCGATCGCCGGGGCGCTGCTGGGCGAGCCGCTCGAGGTCGTCCCCTGCGCATCGGGTCTATTGGTGCCGGCGCATTGCGAATGCGTGCTTGAGGGCACACTCGATGCCGGCGAACCTTTCATGGAGGGGCCGGTCAGCGAGTTCCACGGCATGTATGAAAATTACGGCGCCGGTATCGTCGCGACGTTTTCCCGGCTGACCCGGCGCCACGATGCCATCTTCCAGGTGATCCTGCCGGGCTATCATCCCGAGCATTGCCTGCTCGGCGGTGTCGCGATCGCGGCGGGTCTGTTGCGCGCGATCCGCCCGGCGGTGCCCTCGGTACACCGAGTGGCTGTCGGTGTCGGCGGCGCCGGCCGGTTGCATGCCGTGGTCGCGCTGCGCGCGCCGCGCCCGGGTGAGGCGCGCAAGGCGATGTTCGCCGTCTGGGCAGCGGTCAATCTGATCAAGCAGGTCACCATCGTCGATGACGATATCGATCCCTGGGATAGTATCGCCGTCGAATGGGCGCAGGCCACGCGCAGCAAACCGGAGCGTGATTTGGTCATTGTGCCAGGGGTTCGCGCCGATCGTTCGGAGCCGCTGGAGCGGGACGGCACCATCGGCAAGCTCGGCATCGATGCCACGCGCAAGCCGGCAGACCGGCCGGACTGGGATCTGGCGCACCCGCCGCAACCGGCGCTGGCGCGTGCGCAGGAAATATTGCGCGAAAACCGGCTTCTATAGAGACGACGAGACACTGCCCCTTTCAATGGAGAAGGCCATGTTGAAGCAGACCCCACGGGCGAAGGCGATGAACGGGACGCTGTCGCTGGGTTTCGCAGCCGTCCTGATGCTCGGTCTCACCACGCTGAACCCGGCGAACGCCCAGATCAAAATCGGTTTCCAGGCGCCGCTGACCGGCCCCTCGGCGACCGACGGCAAGTCCGCGCAGATCGCGGCAACGATGGCGGTTGAGGATATCAACGCCGCCGGCGGCGTGCTCGGCCAGAAGATCGAACTGGTCAGCTATGACGACCAGGCCAAGTCCGACCAGGCGATCTTCACAGCCAACAAGCTGATCGGCGAAGACGGCGTCAAGCTGGTGGTCAACGGCAGCTATTCGGCGTCGGGCCGCGCGGCGGCACCGGTGTTCCAGAAAGCCGGTGTCGTCATGATCTCGGCCTACGGCGTGCATCCCGATATTACCAAGGCCGGCGACTACATGTTCCGCTTGGTCCATCTCGGACCGCCGCAGGGCGCGGCAACTGCGCTTTACATCGGCAAGACGCTCGGAATCAAAAAGGTGTCCACGATCACGATGGACAATGACTACGGGCAGGCGACGATGGACGGCTTCCTCGAAGCCGCCCCCAAATACGGCATCGAGGTTCTCAACAAATACTCTTATTCGCTCAAGGACCGCCAGTTCGGTTCGATCGTCGCCAGCGTGAAGCGCGACAATCCCGACGCGGTCTACGCCACAGGCTATTTCTTCACCGGTGGTCCGCTGGTCGCGCAGCTTCGCGCCGCCGGCATTACCGTGCCGATCATCGGTTCCCAGGCGTTCGATTCCGAGAAGTTTGTCGAAATCGCCGGGCCGGCCGCCGAAGGCACCTACATCATGGACAGCTTCGACCGCGACCGGAAGGACGAAACCCTGCAAAAGTTCTTTGCCGAATTCAAGACCCGCGCCGGCTATTCGCCGGAAGGCGTCGCAGCCGTCACCTATTCGGCGGTAAAACTCATGGCCGATGGCATCAAGCGCGCCAACAGCGCCGATCCGGCCAAGGTACGGGACGCGCTTGCGGCCACCAAGGACTTCCCGATGCTCGAAGGCAATCTCAATGGCTTTAACAGCCTGCACGAGATCCTGATGCCGATCAGCGTCAACGTGATCAAGGATGGCAAGTTCACGCCGGCAGGCGTGATCAACGATCTCACCGCGTTCGCGCCTCCCGAGAAATAGCGGGGATGCGGGTGCCGATGGCAGTAACGGCTTCCGCTCCCGGCGGCAAAGGATGATCTGGTGTACTACATTGATCTGGCCGTAACCGGCATCAGCTTCGGCTGCATGTATGCCATGATGTCGGTCGGCCTGACCCTTGTGTATGGTTTGCTGCGCATTCTGCACGTGGCCCATGCCGCAGTGTTCGCGCTGGGCGCCTATATCACGGTCATCGTCGCCAATGCCACCGGCAGCGTCGGCCTCGGTTTTATCGCGGCCATCCTGGTGACCCCGCTGTTCGGCATGGCGATCTATCGTTTGCTGTACGAGCCGCTCTTGAAATACCGACCCGATGTGCCGATGATCGCCTCGGTCGGGCTGCTGGTGCTGATGCAAGACGCCTTCCGAATCCTGTTCGGCGAGCAGGGGATCACCTTTCACCGCAATACCTTCGCCTTCACGACGTTCAATTTCTGGGGCGTCACCGTCAACGCGGTGCAGATCGCAATCGTGATCGCGGCCATCATGGTGTTCGCCGGGCTGCATCTGTTCACCACGCGGACGCGGATCGGGATCGGCTGGCGCGCGACGGTGTCGCGGCCGCAAATCGCCGCGAGTTTCGGGATCGACCCGATCAAGGTCCGCTATCTCAATTTCGCGATCGGCTCGGCGCTCGCGGCGCTCGCGGGCGGGCTGGTCGCACTCCTGAACAACCTGGTCGATCCGGGAATCGGCTTCGTCGTCAGCTACAAGGCCCTCGCCATCATCGTGCTGGGTGGGCTTGGCAGCGTCCGCGGCACCTTGATCGCAAGCCTGGTGCTGGGCCTGGTCGAAGCCTACGGCACGATCTTCATCGGCGCCTGGCTCGACCGCGACGCCATCGCCTTCCTGGCGCTCATTGTGCTCCTGATGATCCGGCCACAGGGATTCACCGGGGCGCGCACCGCATGAGCGCTTATGAAATCTCGATCGTCTCGATCATCGGCATCAACGTCATTCTGGCGGTCAGCCTGAACATGATCAGCGGATTCTGCGGCCAGATCAGTCTCGGCCACGGCGCCTTTTTCGGGGCGGGCGCCTATGCGGCTGCGTTGGCCATGGTCGGCACCGGAAGCGTTCCGCTGGCGATCGTCGCCGCGTTGGTCACCGGTAGCCTGCTGGGAATCATCGTCGGTTTCGCCTCGCTGCGCGTGCGCACGGATTTTCTCGCGGTCACCACCATCGGCGTGAATTTCCTGTTTGTCGGTTTCGTCCGAAAGCAGGCCTGGCTCGGCGGCGAGATGGGCATCAGCGGTATTCCCGGAACCGGCCTCGGGGCGTCGGGCAACCTGACGATGATTCTGCTGTTTGCCGCCCTGACCATTGCGCTCAGCATCTACATCAGCCGGTCCTGGATGGGGTTTGCCTTCCGCGCCGTCGGCGAGGACGAGGGGACGGCGGCCACGCTCGGCATCAATGTCGGCGCCTACAAGCTTGCCGCTTTCGGCATCGGCACGGCGCTTGCCGGCCTTGCCGGCGGCCTCTACGCCTTCTTCACGCAGTTCATCACCGCGGATGCTTTCGACTTCATCTTGTCGGTGATGCTGATGGCGATGGTGGTGATCGGCGGCATCGGCTCGACCTGGGGCGTCGTTGTGGCCGCCGTCGGCCTGACCTTGCTGCCGGAGGCCATCCGTTTCGTGAACGATTATCGCCTGCTGGTGTTTGGCGGAATGCTGGTGCTCGTCATCCGCCTTGCGCCGGGAGGACTCGCCGCCGTGATGCAGAATCTTGTCCTGCGCGTGAGGCGGTCATGAGCGCGGCGCTCCAACTCGACGACGTGGCGATCCGCTTCGGCGGCGTGCTGGCGGTCGACGGCGTATCCTTTGCCGTGGAGCAGGGCGATTTCGTCGGGCTGATCGGGCCGAACGGCGCCGGCAAAACGACGTTGATCCGGATTGTTGCGGGATTGCTCCATCCAGACCGAGGCCGCGTCCGGCTTTCCGGTCTCGATGTGACGGAAGAGGGGACTGCGGCACGGGTGCGGGCGGGCCTTGCATTGACGCATCAGATCGTTCGACCGTTTCGGCAGATGACCGTGCTCGACAACGTGGTGCTCGGCGCGGGCTACCGGCGGACCTCGAGCCCGTTCCGCGCCTTGCTGCATGTCGACCGCAGGCATGAGAACGCGCGCGCCGCCGAGATTCTCGCGCTGGTCGGCCTTGGGGGTGCCGAAAAAAAGCTAGCAGGCTCGTTGCCGCTCGGCCAGATGAAGCGGCTCGAAGTCGCTCGCGCGCTTGCGGTCGACCCTAAGGTGATCCTGCTGGACGAGCCCCTGGCCGGCCTCAACCATGCCGAGGCCGCCAAGCAGGTCGAGACCATTGCCGAGGTCCACGCCCGCGGCATCACCGTGGTGCTGGTCGAGCACAATCTGGAAGAGGTGATGCGGATTTGCCGCCGCCTGATCGTGTTGAACAACGGGCAGGTGATCGGCGACGGTGAGCCACGCGAAGTCATGGCCGACCCGGTCGTGCATGATGCCTATGTCGGCGGCGGGATGGTGAGCCATGCTGAAGCTTGAAGATCTCAGCTGCGGTTACGGCTCGGTCGAGGCCGTACACAATGTAACCTTCGACGTTCCCGCCGGGTCCGTGTTCGCCTTGCTTGGCCCCAATGGGGCGGGCAAGACCTCGACCATCATGGCGATCATGGGGCATGTCGATATTCACGGCGGCCGCATCCTTCTCGAAGGCGAAGACATCACGCGCCGTCGCGCCATCGACCGCGCCGGTCTCGGGATTGCGCTGGTGCCGGAAGGGCGACAGCTGTTTTCCGATCTCACCGTGGATGAGAACCTGACCGCCGGTGGCTACGCGCGGCCGATCGGCCGCGACGCCGCCAAGCGCGAGCGCGTGTTTGGATATTTCCCGCGATTGCATGAGCGCCGCACACAATTGGCGGGATCGCTGTCCGGTGGTGAACAGCAGATGCTGGCGATCGGCCGGGCGCTGATGGCCGAACCGCGCCTGTTGCTGGTCGATGAATTGTCGCTCGGCCTGATGCCGAAGATGGTCGATCTATGCCTCGATGCGCTTCTTCAGTTGAGGCGCGAGGGGCTAACGATCGTGCTGGTCGAGCAAAACACCGCGCGCGCGCTCGATGTCGCAGACCAGGTCTGCGTGCTGTCGTCGGGCGTGCAGGTGTACCAGGGCACGGCGGCGGAGGCCAAGGCCACGGGCTCGATGTTTGCAACCTTCCTCGGCACCAATGAGCCGATCTAGGGGTCTGTCGGAATTGCCGCCGTGGCGGCTGGAGGAGAAGAGATAATGGCGCGAATGCTGACGGCGGACGATGTCGAGGCCGGGCTGGTCGGAGGGCTATTGCTGTCGGCGGGTGGCAGCGGCAGAAATGCGGTCGACAAGAATCGCGGGCTGGGGCGCATGGCGCTGGACTATGGCGGCGTTCGCCTGGTCGGGCTTGACGAACTGGATGCGGACGCCACCGTCATTACGGCTACCGCGGTGGGGGCGCCGGGATTTGCCAATTGGGCGATCAAGCCGCGCGATGCCATCAACGCGGCGCGGCGGCTGATCGAAAACCTGGACAGGCCGCCGGTCGGCGTTATCTGCGGCCACGTGCCGGGGTTCAATGCCTGGCTGGTCGCCGCAGCACTCGGGCTCGACTATATCGATGCCGCCTCGAACGGCCGCGGGCATCCCACCGTGAAAATGGGCGGCATGGGGTTGGCGTCCCGGCTCGATCTTTCCATCACCCAGGTCGCCAGCAGCGGCAGCAAGGCGGAAAACTCCGAGTTCGCGCTCGCGGTGGAAGGCGACATTGTCCGCACCTCGAACATGATGCGGCAGGCGGCGGTGATCAACGGCGGACTGATCTACGCCGCGCGCGGTCCGCTGACGGCGGGCTTTATCAGGGAGAACGGCGCCGCGGGCGCCATCACGTTCCAGCTCGATCTCGGCCGCGCCATGCTCGCGGCCAAGGGCGCGGATCGCGTCCGTGCGACGGTCGAATTCCTTGGCGGCGAGCTATTGGTCGACGGCGAGGTCACCGAAAACAGCGTGGCCTATGGCGGTGGGTTCGATCTCGGCCAGATGAAGGTGCGGGGCAAGAACGGCGAAGCCGTGCTCGGCGTCTATAACGAGTTCATGACGGTCGATTTTGCAGGCAAGCGCGTGGCCACCTTCCCGGACATGATCGGCACGCTCGATCCGGAGAGCGGAGAGGTGGTGTCGATTTCGGAATCCAGGCCGGGCAGCCGTGTCGCCGTCGTCATCGCCCATCGGTCGAAATTCCCGGTCGGCAAGGGCGCGCTCGATCCCGCAGTCTTCCCCGAGGTCGAAAAGGCCATGGGCGTCGATATGCAGTCCTATCTCTGAGAAAAGGCAAGGCAATCATGTTGCGTCTCTACGACAGCCGGTTGTCCGGCAATGCCTGGAAGGTGCGTATCCTGATGGCGCAGCTCGGCATTCCCTTCGAGCGCGTCACCCTTGATCTAGCCAAGGGCGCAGCCGGCGATCCGGCGTTCCGCGCCAAGAGCCGCTTCGCGCGCGTGCCCGTGCTCGAACTCGAGGATGGCCGTATCATCGTGGAATCCGTGGCGATCATGCTCTATCTGGCGGAAGGCTCGCCATTGTTGCCCGACGATCGCTATCTCCGCGCCGAAGTCACGAGCTGGCTGACGTTCGAGCAGGCGGACCTGCTGCGCGCCCTGGCGTTGCCGCGATTTTACAACATGCGCGGCATCGCCGATCAGATGAAGGGCCGGATCGCCGATTTTCAGGAGGGCGCCTATGTGGCGCTGGCCAAGCTCGACGATTGGCTTGCCACCCACGACTGGCTTGTCGATAACCGCTACACCATCGCCGATATTGGCCTATTCGGCTACGTGTCGATGGCGCCGCAGGGCGGCTACGACATGGAGAGATTTTCGGCGATCGGCGCGTGGCTTGCGCGGGTCAAGGCCCAGCCTGGCTGGGTCCCGCTGGTCGAGGAGGTGTGAGCCATGAACATTCCCGTGCGTCGCGGCAAGGAGGTCAAGGCCGGGCGAGGCACCGTCCTGCGCTGCAAGGGTTGGCGGCAGGAAGCCATCCTTCGTTTGCTGGAGAACAACCTCGAGAATGGCGAGGATCCCGACAATCTCGTGATCTACATGTCGATTGCGCGCGCGGCGCGCGACTGGAAGAGTTTTGATCGCATCGTCGCGACGCTCTCGACCATGCGCGAGGATCAGACCTTCGTCATGCAGTCGGGCAAGCCGATCGGGGTGTTTCCGGGTCAGGCGACGACGCCGCTGGTCATCATGGCCAATGGCAATATTGTGGGCGAATGGAGTGGCGAGGAAAACCGCCGCAAGCTCGATGACATGGGCCTCACCGTCTATCCCGGCATGACGGCCGCCGCCTGGCAATATATCGGCAGCCAGGGAATCCTGCAGGGTACGTTCGAGACCTTCATGGCGATCGCGCGCCAGCATTTTGGGGGCACGCTCGCCGGCCGCCTGCTGCTCACGTCGGGCTGCGGCGGCATGAGCGGCGCGCAGCCGCTGGCCGGCAAGCTCGCAGGCGCATCGACGCTGGTGATCGAGGTCGATCAGGCCCGCATCGATCGCCGTATTGCCTCCGGCTATTGCGATGCCTCTACCGATGATCTCGACGATGCGATCGCGCAATGGCAGGCCGCGCGCGACGCGCGGCGTCCGCTGGCGTTGGCATTGTGCGCCAACTCGGCCGTCGTGCTGCCCGAACTGGCCAGACGCGGCATCCTGCCCGACATCGTCACCGACCAGACTTTTCCCGATCCTTTGAAGGGTTATGTGCCGGCGGAGCTGTCGCTGGAAGAAGCCCGTACGATGCGCACCGGCGATCCGCAGCGGCTGATCGCGCTGGCACGAAAATCCGTTGCCACGCATGTTTGCTCGATGCTGGAGTTCATGGATCGCGGATCGATCGTGTTCGAATACGGCAACAGCCTGCGGGCCGAGGCCAAGGCCGCCGGCGTCGAAGACGCATTCCGCATGCGGTCCTTTGTCGATCTCTATATCCGTCCGATGTTCTGCCAAGGCATCGGACCGTTCCGCTGGATCGCGGTGTCAGGCGACCCGCAGGACATCTACACCATCGACGACATGATCCTGGAGACGTTCTCGTCCAACCATCCGATTTCGTCGTGGATCGAGAAGGCGCGCGAGCATGTCAAGTTCACCGGGCTGCCGGCGCGGATCGGCTGGCTCGGTTACGGCGAGCGCAGCCGTCTCGCCTTGCTGGTCAACGAAGCCGTGGCCAGCGGCAGGATTTCGGCGCCGATCGCGTTTACCCGCGATCATCTGGATTCCGGCTCGGCCGCGCTGCCGCATCGGGAGACCGAGAACATGAAGGACGGTTCCGACGCGATCGCGGACTGGCCGATCCTCAATGCGCTCTTGAATTGTTCCTCCGGCGCCGATCTTGTCGCCATTCATGGTCTCGGCGGACGCGGCGTGAGCGCCGGCGTGACCATCGTCGCCGACGGCAACCCAGCAACCGCTGAGCGGCTCACGCGGGTGCTCGACGGCGATCCCGGCATTGGCGTGTTGCGTCATGCCGACGCCGGCTACGACATCGCAATCGAGCAGGCGGAACGTACGGGGCTCTCGGCGACGGTGCCGCTGGGTTTGCCGGGATAGCGCTGCATTTCGCTCTGTTGACTTTGCTCGGGCTCTCAATAATGTATATACATATTGAAGCCCGAGGGAGATGCCCGCCTTGCCGCCGATCTATATCGCCTATCTCAATCGCCTCGACATCGATGAACTCAACATCACCGATGACGAGATCCTGTCGGCAATCGAGGCGAGCCTTGCCAGCCAGGGCAGGGGCGAAACGGTGATCGAGCCGCGCGTCCATCTCGAGCCCGGTGTCGCCAACGGGCATTTCAACGTGCTGCGCGGCGCCATCAAGGCACCGATCGACTGCGCGGGCGTCAAGATCGTCGGTGACTTCGTCGACAACTACAGGCTCGGTTTTCACTCAGAGCTTGGCATCCTGGTGTTGTTCGATCCGCGCACCGGCGCGCCGAAAGCGATCCTCGATGCCAGCGGCATCACCGATATGCGCACCGGCGCCGTGACCGCGATCGGCGCCAAATATCTCGCCCGCAAGAACTCGAAAATCCTCGGCCATATCGGCGCGCGCGGAACGGCCTACTGGAACGTACGGCTGCTCAACCATCTCTTCGACTTCGACGAGATCCGCGTCCACTCCCGACGCGAAGAAAGCCGCAACAGCTTTGCCGAGCGACTGAGCCGTGATCTCGGCAAGAAGGTGACGGCGACCGGGGACTGGCAAAGTTGCGTCGAGGGGGCCGACATCGTTGTCGAAGCCTCGCGGCTCGACAAGCCGACGCCGCTCTTGAAGACCAGTTGGATCAAGAAGGGCGCCTTTGTAGTCCCCTATGGAACGATGAGCGCGATCGAGCTGTCCTTGACCGACATCATGTCGAAACTGGTGGTCGACGACTGGGGTCAGTGCAAGGGCGGCAAGTTCGGCAGCCTGCGCGCCCATGTCGAGGGCGGCAAGCTGTCGGAAGCGACGCTACATGCGGAGCTCGGGCAGATCGTCGCCGGTCTCAAGCCCGGCCGGCAAAGCGATGCCGAGACCAATCTGTTCTGGCATCGCGGACTCTCGCTGTCGGACATTGCGCTCGGCCACGCGATGCTGGAAAAATCCGAGCGGTTGGGTATCGGCCAGCGGCTGCGATTTGCCTGATCGGGCGGCGACGCTTGCGAGAAATGAATCATGCCGTATGTGGCCAATGCACGAATGTATTCGGTCAACCCGGCCGCCGCCGCGGCATGGAAGGAACTGTTCGGCTGGCTCGCGCGTGAGTCTCGTGTCGAACTGCGCGTGATCGATCACGCGTTTCCATTGCCGCTGGCCGATCTGTGGTCGCGCGACGATCTCGCCTGCGCCTTCATGTGTGGATTTCCCTATGCGCTTGCGGCACGCAAGCCGCAGCCGGTGGCGGCGCCTGTTCCGGTCGGGGCGCCGATCGCCGGCCGACCGGTCTATGCTACGCGCCTTCTCGTGAAGGCGGATTCGCGCTTCTGCTCGCTCGAAGATACGTTCGGCGGCCGGCTCGGATACACCGTCGAGGATTCGCATTCCGGCTACAACGCGCTTCGGCATCATCTATTGCCATATTATCGGAAGCGCGGAGAGCGACTCTATCGCGAAAGCATCGGACCGATGTTTACGCCGCGGCGCGTGATCGATGCACTTCTCGCCGACGATATCGATATCGGTCCGCTCGATTCCTATGCACTCGACCTGATGCTGCGGCACGAACCCGATCTCGGGCAGAAAATAAGGGCCGTCGCGACGACCGATATCGCGCCAATTCCCCTTCTTGTCGCAAGCGCTGATTGTCCCGATGAGGTTGTGTCACCGTTGCAGGCGGCACTGGCGAAGTTTGCGGATTGCTCCGACACCGCCGACCTGAGGGATCGGCTTTGCCTTGAACGCTTCGTCCCGGTTGAAGCCGATGACTACAGTCTGACGGCGCGCTGGGACGACGAGGCGCGCAAGGCGGGATACAGCCAGCCCGGCTGACCGGCCCGATCCGCGCATCACGCTTCCCGCAACAGCACAAGATACACGTCGCTGGCGCCGAGCGGAGCAATCCGCAAGGAGCCGTTGCGCGATAGCAGGATGGCCGCATCGCCATGATCGAGCGTCGCTGCGGCTCGCTCCGACGCCAGGCTCGCCTTGCCGTTGAGCGACAGGACGAGCGCGATATCGTGGTCGTCGAAGTCGCAGGCGATTGGCTCGTCAACGCGGTGCATTCGATGACCGAAGCGCCGGCGGCGCGTCATCACATTGAGGTCGGTGATCTCGCCGGCGGTGAGCCGCGCCGATGCCGCGTCGTCGCCGGGGAAACTGATCGGCTCCGATCCGCGCGAGAGCGTCAATGGCGCGTGTTGTCCGATCGTCAGCACCAGACCTTCTCCCTTGACGACCGCAAGGGTGCGGTCGATCCCGGGAAACACGGAAAATGGCCCATCGGATGCGACCTGTGCCATGCTGACGCGCCAATCGAAATTATCAAGCGACGCGCCGGCCGGCGCCACGGCGATCTCCGTCGTCGAGCCGCCGCCGTTCTTCCACGGCGTGGTGCGGCAATCCCTGGCGCGAATGATCTTCACGGCGTGGCTCGCGTCAGCGCAGGCTCGGCAGGTCGAGCTTGTTTTCCCGGGCGCAATCGATCGCCAGCTCATAGCCGGCGTCGGCATGGCGCATCACGCCGGTGGCGGGATCGTTCCACAGCACCCGGCCGATCCGGACCGCCGCCTCGGGCGTGCCGTCGCAGACGATCACCATGCCGGCATGTTGCGAAAAGCCCATGCCGACGCCGCCGCCATGGTGCAGCGACACCCAGGTGGCGCCGCTGGCGCAATTCAACAGCGCGTTCAGAAGCGGCCAGTCGGACACCGCGTCGGAACCGTCCTTCATCGATTCGGTCTCGCGATTGGGCGAGGCGACCGAGCCGGAATCCAGATGATCGCGGCCGATCACGACCGGCGCCTTCAGTTCGCCACGCGCTACCATTTCGTTGAAGGCAAGTCCCAGCCGATGGCGGTCGCCGAGGCCGACCCAGCAGATGCGCGCCGGCAGCCCCTGGAATGCGATCCGTTCGCGCGCCATGTCGAGCCAGTGATGCAGCGCCTTGTTGTCGGGCAGCAGCTCCTTGACCTTGGCATCCGTGCGATAGATGTCCTCGGGGTCGCCGGACAAAGCTGCCCAGCGGAACGGGCCGATGCCGCGGCAGAACAGCGGCCTGATGTAGGCCGGCACGAAGCCCGGGAAATCGAATGCGTCCTTGACGCCTTCTTCAAGCGCCATCTGGCGAATATTGTTGCCGTAGTCGACGACGGGGATTCCCATGCGGTGAAAGTCGAGCATGGCGCGGACATGCTCTGCCATCGATTTCCGCGCGGCCCCTGCGACGCCCTTCGGATCGGTCTCGCGCCGCGCTTCCCATTCGGCGGTCGTCCACCCTTTCGGCAAATAACCGTTGACGGGATCGTGCGCCGAGGTCTGGTCGGTGACGACATCGGGCCGCACGCCGCGCCGTACCAGCTCGGGAAAAATGTCCGCGGCATTGCCGAGCAGTCCGACCGACACCGGCTTCTTGTCGCGTCCCGCCTGTTCAATGATGCTCAGTGCCTCGTCTAGGTTTTGCGTCTGGCGGTCGAGATACCGGGTGCGCAGCCGCATTTCGATCCGCGACGGTTGGCATTCGACCGCCAGGCAGGATGCGCCGGCCATCACCGCCGCCAGCGGCTGCGCGCCGCCCATGCCGCCGAGACCGGCGGTCAGGATCCACTTGCCCGAGAGGTCGCCGCCGTAATGCTGGCGGCCGAGTTCGACGAAGGTCTCGTAGGTGCCCTGAATGATGCCCTGGCTGCCGATGTAGATCCAGGAGCCGGCTGTCATCTGGCCGAACATCATCAGGCCCTTACGATCGAGCTCGCTGAAATGTTCCCAGTTCGCCCAGTGCGGAACCAAATTGGAATTGGCGATCAGCACGCGCGGTGCATCGGCGTGGGTACGGAAGACACCGACCGGCTTGCCCGACTGCACCAGCAGCGTATCGTCGCCTTCCAGCCGCTTCAATGTCGCGACAATACGATCAAAACTTTCCCAGTCGCGCGCGGCGCGGCCGATGCCGCCGTAGACCACGAGTTCACTCGGTTTTTCCGCGACCTCCGGGTCGAGATTGTTCATCAGCATGCGCATCGGGGCTTCCGTCAGCCACGATCTGGCGGAAAGCCGGTTGCCGCGCGCGGCGCGGATCACGCGGGCATTGTCGATGCGGGTCATGATCGGGTTTCCTCGCAGGATGAAGCGTCAGGCAATGCCGGACGCAGCGATGTGTGAATGGCCGTGCCACACCCGGGTGTGGAGTGGATTGAAGCCGATCCGGTAGACGAGTTCCGCCGGCTGCTCGATATTCCAGATGGCGAGATCGCAAAATTTGCCAGCGTCCAGGCTGCCGGTTTCCGCGAACAGCCCCAGCGCGCGCGCCGCCTCCCGTGTCACGGCTGCGATGCATTCGTCAACGGTGAGACGAAACAGCGTCGCGCCCATGTTCATCGCCAGCAGCAACGATGTCAGCGGCGAGGTGCCGGGATTGCTGTCGGTCGCGAGCGCGATCGGCACGCCGTGGCGCCGCATCGCATCGATCGGTGGTGTCTGCCGCTCACGAATGAAATAGAACGCGCCGGGCAGAACCACGGCAACGGTTCCGGCCTGGGCCATCGCCGCGATGCCCTCATCATCGGCATATTCGAGATGATCCGCGGAAAGCGCACCAAAGCGCGCGGCGAGGGCGGCGCCGTGGAGGTTCGAAAGCTGATCGGCATGAAGCCGAACGGGCAGGCCGAGCGCCTGTGCTTTCGCAAATACCCGCGCGGTCTCGTCCGGCGAGAAGGCGATGCCTTCGCAAAAGGCATCGACCGCATCCGCGAGACCTTCAGCGGCGATCCGCGGCAGCATCGTCTCGCAGACAGCGTCGATATAGGCGGCGCTGTTGCCTTTCATTTCGGGCGGCACCGTGTGCGCGCCGAGAAAAGTCGTTCGGACCGAGACTGCGCGTTCGTTGCCGAGTTGCCGAGCCGCCTGCAACTGACGCCGTTCGGTGTCGAGTTCGAGGCCATAGCCGGATTTGATCTCGATGGTGGTGACACCCTCCGCGATCAGCGCATCGAGCCGCGGCAGTGTGGCGGCGATCAACTGCTCGGTACTGGCCTGCCGCGTCGCCTTCACCGTCGAGACGATGCCGCCGCCGGCGCGCGCGATCTCCTCATAGCTCGCGCCGGCCAGCCGCCGCTCGAATTCCGCCGCACGGTTGCCGCCATGGACCAGATGAGTATGACAGTCGATCAACCCCGGCGTGATCCAGCGTCCTTCGCAGTCGGTCCGCTGCTTCGCGTCGAGCGCAGACGGTGCGTCCGCGGCGGGGCCTGCATAGGCGATGCGGCCGCCGACGGCGGCAATCATTCCGTCTTCGACCAGACCGAGGCCCTGGCGCAGCGGTGAAAGCGTCGCAAGACGGCATCCGTACCAAATCTGATCGACTGATGTCATGAACCCTGCGGACCGGTTGCCGACGTTCGCGCGCTTGGCATTTCACTTATTTGTCTATACATATTAGATCGCGAGGTCGCACCTGTCCAGAGTTTCGCAAGTCTTTCGGAGATAGAGCGTGACGGGATTGTTTTTTGACGAAGCATTGTTGCCGCAGGGCTGGGCGCGCGACGTCAGGATCGGCGTCGATGGCGGTCGTATCGTGAGCGTCGCCAGCGGCCGCCCGGCGCTATCAGGCGATGAGCGTCACCGGATCGGCCTTCCGGGCATTTGCAATCTGCACAGTCATGCCTTTCAGCGCGGAATGGCCGGTCTCGTCGAGATCAGAGGCTCGTCGGTGGACAGTTTCTGGACGTGGCGAGAATTGATGTACCGCTTCGTCGGCCGCATGACGGCCGACGATATCGAGGCCGTGGCCGCGCAGGCCTATGTCGAGATGCTGGAGACAGGATTTACCCGGGTCGGAGAGTTTCACTACATCCACCACGATGTCTCCGGCGTGCCCTATGGCAATCTGGGCGAACTGGCCGAGCGGATCGCCAGGGCGGCAGAAGCTTCTGGCATTGGCCTGACATTGTTGCCGGTGTTTTACGCGCATGCCGGATTTGGTGGTCGCGCGCCCGACTCCGGGCAACGGCGTTTCATCAACGATCTCGAACGGTTTTCGCGGTTGATGGAGGCGAGCCGGCGCACCGTGGCGGGGCAGGAGGGGGCGGTCGTTGGCGTCGCGCCGCATTCGCTCCGCGCCGTTACGCCGGCAGAACTTGACGCGGTGGTGACGCTTGCCGCCGAAGGTCCGATTCATATTCACATCGCCGAGCAAGCGCGGGAAGTCGATGAATGCCTCGACTGGAGCGGACAGCGGCCGCTGCAATGGCTGTTCGATCACGCGCCGGTCGACAGCCGCTGGTGCCTCGTTCATGCGACGCACGCGACGCCGGCCGAAATACGCTCGGTCGCGGCAAGCGGCGCCGTCGCCGGGCTCTGCCCGATCACGGAAGCCAATCTCGGTGACGGCACTTTCAATGCGCCTGAATTTCTTGAATGGGCGGGCATCTTCGGCATTGGCTCTGATTCCAACGTGCTGATCGGCGTGAGCGACGAATTGCGGCAACTCGAATATTCGCAGCGCCTGGCGCTGAAGGCGCGAAACGTGATGGCGTCCGGCGGCGCGGTCTCGACAGGCCGGGCGCTGTTCGACGGCGCGCTGCGTGGCGGATCGCAGGCTCTCGGCCTCGCCATATCCGGGCTCACCGAAGGTGCCTTCGCCGATATCGTCAGTCTCGATGCGAACAACGTCGCGTTGGCCGGCCGCGCCGGGGATGCCATTCTCGACAGCTGGATATTCGGCGCGGGCCGCTCGCTGGTCGATTGTGTGTGGGCGCGAGGCCACAAGGTGGTAAAGGACGGACGGCATCATAGCCGGGAGACGGTCGCGCTTCGCTTCCGCCAGGCGATCGAGGGATTGCTGTCGGCATGATCGTGAAACCCAAGCCCGTCGCGAAAGCCACGCCGAAGGCGCTCTATCAGCGTATCCGCAGCGATCTCGAAGCCAAAATCACATCCGGCGACTGGCCGCCGGGCCATCGTGTGCCGTTCGAACACGAACTGATGGAAACCTATTCCTGTTCGCGGATGACCGTGAACAAGGTCATTTCGGCGCTCGCCGAGGCAGGTCTGGTGGTGCGCCGCCGCAGGGCGGGCAGCTTCGTGTCGCGACCGCGCGTGCAGTCGGCGATCCTGCAGATCCCCGATCTCAAGGGCGAGGTCGAAAAACGCGGCGAACGCTATGAGTACCGGCTGCTCGACCTTCGCAAGCGCTTAGCTTCTGCGCGCGACAGGACCCGCCTCGGCGTCGCCACCGGCTCACAGATCCTGGCGGTGTGCTGCCTGCATGAGGCGCAAGGCCAACCATTTGCGGTCGAGGACCGGCTGATCAATCTGGAGGCGGTACCGGACGCGCTGCGCGAAGACTTTTCGAAGACGCCGCCAAACACCTGGCTGGTGGGCCATGTTCCGTGGACCGAGGCGGAACACCGCATCACCGCCTGCAATGCCGACAAGGCGCTGGCGAAGGAGTTGAGGATCGATGAAGGCGCCGCCTGCCTGGTGATCGAGCGGCGAACCTGGCGCAACGGCGAGCCGATCACAGCGGTGCGGATCAGCCATCCCGGACACCTCTACGATTTGATCGCCCGGTTCACGCCGATCGGGTGAAGTCTTTCTCTGCGGGTGGAGCGTGTCGCCAATTCATTTTTTGGCGGCGCGCTCGACGAAGCTGTTGGTCCACAGATCGTTTTGCGACGCGGCCGCGTCGAAATCCTTGCCGAAATTTGTTCCGACCTCCTTGGAAAACACCAGCTGGTTCTTGAAGGCTTGCACGTCCAGCTTGCCGCCCCCGGCGACGCCGCCGCTCATGGCCTTGACCGCAGAGGTAATCGCCCCGGGGTCGGCCTTGGCGAAGAATTGCTTCTGGATCGCCTGCGCGGTGGCTTCCGGTTCCGCGACCAAAGCGGTGCTGGCCGCCTGCAGTGCCCGCGCGGTCTTGACGATCAACTCCGAGGTCTTGTCGTCGATCGGCTTCTTGGCAACCAGCACCAGATAGGGCTGGTCCGCGAGCAGCGGAAAGTCGTCGCCCAGCGAAACCAGGACCGTGCCGGCGCCTGATCTGGCCGCGAGAAAGCCCTCCGGCGGCGATAGCACGAAGGCATCGATCTGCTTGTTCTCCAGCGCGGCCTGCAGCGCGACGGGACTGCCGACCTGCGCGACCTTGATATCGGCCTTCGGGTCGAGACCGCCCTTTGCCGCCAGCCAGCGCGCCGCCGTTTCCTGGGTGCCGCCGACAGCGGCGACGCCGACGGTTGCGCCTTTCAGCGCGGCTATACGTTTTTCCAGGGGATCGCCCGGCTTCACGCCGGCCTTTGCCAGCAACGACGGCGCCACCACGACCTCCAGCGTCACTTTCGACATCAGATTGTAGACGATCTCGAACGGCTGACCCTTGGCCACGGCCCGCAGCGCCGATTCGGTTCCAACCGCGGCGAGATCGGCATCGCCGGCATCCAGCGCCGCGAGTGCCGCGGGGTCGCCGCCGGGCGAATTCAACACGGTCACGGTCAATCCCTGGGCGGCGAAGGTATTCAGTGCGCGCGCCCCCCATAGCGGGAGGAAGCTCAGCGAGGCAAACCCCTGCGCGATGCGCACGGGCTGTTGCGCGGATGCCAGCGTCGGAAGCAGCAACAATATCACCGCAAGCGTCAGCGCTCGGGTCAGGCCCCTGGTCGAATGCATGCTTCGCTCCTGTTGTAGCTGGAGGTATTTCAGATGTCGCTCGGCGCCTGAGCGGTCGGTGCCTTCCAGCGAAGGAACCGGCGTTCCAGCCGGCCGGCAAGAACATTGGCGACGACGACGAAGGCGAGGAGGATGACGATGCCGGCGAATACGCCGGCGGGATCGTAGGTCGAAGACGCCTCGTGGATGAACAGGCCGAGGCCTTGGGTGGAGGATGTGAACTCACCGACGATCACGCCGATGACGCTGTAAGGCACGGCCATGCGCATGCCGAGCATGACGTAGGGCGCCGCCGCGGGAAAGTAGACGTGATAGCTGAGCTGGCGCTGGTTGGCGCCCATCACCAGCGTCAGGTTGACCAGTTCGCGATCGACGGCGCGGACTCCGGAATACACATTGTAGAACACCAGGAAGAAAACCATGATCGCGGCGAGCGCAACCTTCGACCAGATGCCGATGCCGAACCAGATGATGAAAAGCGGCGCCAGCGCGATCTTCGGCACGCCGTAAAACGCCATCACATAGGGTTCGAAGATACCGGCGAGCCGCGGCGAGCGGCCGAGCGCATAGCCGGCCAGGATCCCGCCGCCGACGCCGATGACATAGCCGAGCACGAGTTCTTGGCCGGTGGTCCACAGATGCGGATAGATCTCGCCGGAGCTGAAAATTTCATACAGCCGCTCCGCCACCGCCGTCGGCTTGCTGACATAGATTTCCTTGATCAGCCGGCCGGCGGCCCACTGCCAGAACACCAGGATCGCGATCCCCGGCAGCAGCAACGCCAGACGATGCGCGGCCTTGCCAAGCGCCGAGCGCCGCCTGGCCGCGGAAATCTCGGCCGCGCTCGACGGGCGGGTCGCGGCGGCGATGTCGTTCATCGTCTTGCCCTTCCCCTCAATGCAGTCGTTGCCGAATATCGATTTGCGACCGGAATACCGACCACACCGCATCGTAGGCGGCGTCAAAACCCGGATTGCGGAACGGCTCGAATACGTCGCGCGGCCGCGCAAGATCGATTGTGATATTGGCCAGCAGCCGCGACGGGCGCTGACTCATGATCACGACGCTGTCGGCCAGCAGCACCGCCTCGGTAATGTCGTGGGTGACGAAGAGGATGGTCGCGCCGGCGTCGCGCGACAGCATCTGCAGGTCGTCCTGCATCACCATTCTGGTTTGCGCGTCAAGCGCGCCGAACGGTTCGTCCATCAGGATCACGTCGGGGCGATAGATGAGCGTGCGGGCGATCGAGCCGCGCTTCTGCATGCCGCCGGACAACTGGCCGGGAAAATACTGCTCGAAGCCGGTGAGGCCAACGGCCTCCAGCGCGGAGGCAACGCGTTGCTTGCGCTCAGTGCCGGCGACGCCGCGCAGCAGCAGAGGCAGTTCGACGTTTTCCGCCAGCGTCTTCCATGGAAACAGCTGGGCCTGTTGCGGCACGAAGCCGACTTCGCGGTTGACCTCGCTGATCGCGCGCCCGCGGTGGCGTACCCCGCCGCGGGTCGGCATCAAGAGGCCAGCGGCCATCTGCAGCAGCGTGCTCTTGCCGCAGCCGCTGGGTCCGATCACCGCGACAAATTGGCCGCGCCCGACCTCGAAGCTGATTCCGTCGATCACGCGGATCGGTGTGCTTGCTCCCGGTGCCGGGAAGTCCTGCCGGACGGCATCGAAGCTGAGCACTGCGTCATTCATCTCAGCCAGGTCCCGGCGCGATCATGTCTAGACATATTTAACATGTATAGACATAATGGAAAGAGATGCCCTTTTGCAAGGGGAGATGATAGGCATCCGGTGTGCAATTGCGAGGCAAAACCCGTCGCGCTGCATGACGGTTCCACCATGCGCCGTTCACTCCTGATCGTGCGCTGGAAGCGAGAGACGGCGCCTCACGCGGGAATGATGTTGATGGACCTGCCGGTTCCGGCTCAGCGCCGCCTCATCGTCGGTATTTCCGGCGCGTCCGGCGTCGTCTATGGCGTCCGGGTGTTGCAGCTTTTGCGCAACGCCGGCATCGAAACCCACCTGGTGATGTCAAAGACCGCCGAGCTCACCTTCGCCTATGAAACGCCGCTGAAGATCGCGGATGTCAAGGCGGCCGCGCATACCGTTCATGACATCGGCGATATGGCGGCCTCGATTTCTTCCGGATCGTTCCGCACCGCCGGCATGATCGTGGCGCCATGCTCGATCCGCTCGATGTCGGAAATCGCGACCGGCGTGACCTCTACGCTGCTGACACGGGCGGCCGATGTCACCCTCAAGGAGCGGCGAAGGCTGGTATTGATGGTGCGGGAGACGCCGCTGCACGGCGGCCATCTCAGATCGATGGCGGCTTTGTCCGATATGGGCGCCATCATTGCCCCGCCGGTCCCCGCCTTCTATGCGAAGCCAAAATCGATCGAAGAGATGGTGGATCACACCGTGGGGCGGATGCTGGATCTGTTCGAGATCGACGTGGGCACCGTTCGCCGCTGGGGAGAAGATCAGGATCTGCGAGCCCGGCCGCTCAAAAACTGATGCAGCGTCGGGCCTCTCGTGCTTGTGCAGCAGCGTTACCGATACTGGAGTTGGGGAGAATGGATCGTTTCAACCTCGGCAGCCATTCCAGGACTATTTCGACGGCTTCGCCGGACACGCAACGCTGGTTCGACCTGGGTTTGAACTGGTGCTTTGCCTTCAACAAGTCGGAGGGCGTGAAGTGCTTTTGGAAGGCGCTCGAATTCGATCCCGAATGCGTCATGGCTCATTGGGGAGTAGCCTACGGGTCCGGCCCGTTTTACAACATGACGTGGCGCGACCACGGTGAAGAAGAGGCCAATACCGCGACCGGGATCGCCTACGAACATATCCGGATGGCGCGTAGCCTGGCACACCGGGCGACGGAGCTCGAAAATTGGCTGGTAGAGACGCTAGCCTGCCGCGTTCAGAAGCCGCATGCTGTTGAGCCGGAAGAGTTTGATCGCTGGGACGGTGCCTACGCCGCGGAATTGCGCAGAGTTTACCATCAGCATCGGGACGATGACGATGTGGCGGCGCTTCTTGCCGAAGCCTTGATCATTCGAACGCCAAGACGTTTGTGGAATGTCAAGACCGGATTGCCCGCGAAGAACTCGGACGTTCTCGAGGCGCTTGAGGTGTGTGAGCGCGCAATCGGCCTGGCCGACCGAAACGGTCTGAAAAAGCATCCGGCGATCGTGCATCTGCACATCCATATTCTTGAAACGTCAAATCAGCCGGAACGGGCGGCGGCCTCGGCGGCCGTTCTTGCCGCGATGTGCCCGGACGCGGGGCACCTGAACCATATGCCGGGGCATGTCTACGTGCTGTGCGGCGAGTACCAAAAAGCAAAAATCGCCAGCGAGAGGGCGATAGAGGCAAACGACAAATATCTCGCCTACGCCGGCGCCTTCACTCCCTACACGACGGCATGTGCGCACGACCTTCTCCTGATGATGCATGCCTGCATGTTCATGGGCAGGTATGAGGACTCGATCGGGGCGGCGGATAAATTGCAGGTCATGCTGACCAAGGAAGTTCTCGGTGTCAAAGGCCGCCCCAGGTTCGCCACGAGCCTCGAAGGCTACTATTCGATGAGCGTGCACGTGATGGTGCGTTTCGGGCGCTGGCAGGAAATCATCGACGCGCCATTGCCGGATGACCCGGAGCTTTATCCGGTGTCGACCGCGATGCACCACTACGCGAAGGGCGTCGCTCACGCTTCGCTCAAGCGGTTTCGCGATGCCGAGCGAGAGCGTCAACTGTTTCACGACAGCCTGAAGCGTATCCCGTCGCAACGAAAGGTCTTCAACAACAGCGCCCGCAGCATATTGGCGGTGGGCGAGAAGATGCTGGACGGCGAGCTGGAATACCACAAAGGCAATCATGAGCTTGCCTACGCCCATCTGCGAGAAGCCATCGATCGAGACGACAATCTGGAGTACATCGAGCCGTGGGCCTGGATGCATCCACCGCGGCATGCGCTCGCGGCGCTGCTGGCCGAGCAGGGCCATTACGCCGAGGCGGAGGAGGTCTGTCGCGACGATCTGGGCTTGAGCGGCCGAATTCAACGGTGTGCGCAGCACCCGGACAATGTCTGGGCGCTCCACGGTTTGGCGGAAGCTCTGCGGCGGCGCGGCGCGCTTGAGGAATTGGAAATCGTGCAACGAAAGCTCGCGGCTGCGATGGCCCTTGCGGATGTTGAGATCAAGTCTTCGTGCATGTGTCGAATGACGGTCCGAAACGAAAAGCCGGACTGCTGTTGCCCGCAAGGCGGCCGTTGATGCGCAAGCAGGATCGCATGGCCGATAACGAATGAGTAGAACTATCCAGTTTCGGCCTTTGCGAACGGCGCCGCAACGATATCGTTGATGACGGTGACATCAGCCAATCTCTCGAGCGAGGTGCCGAGCTGCAGCAGCCGCTCGCCGGCCGCGGGTTCGAGCAATCCCCCGACATTGGCATTGAACTTGCGCGCAATGTCCTCCCACTTGACCGGATTCTCCGGACTGGCGCGCCGGTGCAGGATCTCGCGGGCGAAGGCGCGGCCATCTGACGTCTCGACGCGCAGGCGCGCCGCATGACGAAAGGCGGGCCCGCGGCTTTCAATCTCGGCATCTTCGACAATCCTGATCCGCCGCATGAAATCGAGGGTTTTGGGATCGGCAATGGCAGCCTCGCTGTAGTCATCAGCCGAAACGTCCTTTCGGAGCGCCATCACGCTCAGCCCGTAATACATGTTCATCTGGGCCGCCGTGACGCCGGCGGGGTGATACTGCCATGCGGTGTGAACGAAGGTCATGTGACCGCAGCCGACCTCGATCTGGCTGATCTCCGATGCCGACAGGTTTTCCTCGATCAGGACCTGGCGCATTGCATCGAGGGCCGCGTGAATACTGGTCACATTGGGATACATCTTGAAGCCGACCTTGCCGGCTTCCCAATCCTGGCCGAGCCCCTGCAGCAAACGCGCAGGATTCGGCGTCCGCGAGAACGCGCTGAGAAATCCGCCGTAGCCGGCCTCGACGACGTCGGAAATACCTGTAAAGCCTCGCCTGGCGAGCAGGGCGGCCATCAACCCGCCCTGCGCGGCGCGACCGGCATGCAGGCGTTTCACCATGGCGCCTTCCTGCGCCGCCATCAGGCCGGCGCCCATCGATCCGGCGATCCCGAGCGCGTTCTGCATGGCCTCGGCATCGAGCTGCAGCAGCTTGCCGGCGGTTGCTGCTGCAACGAAGGCCCCCGAGGTTCCCTGGGGATGAAAGCCGTTCAGGAACAGCGAGGTCGTCGCGGCATTGCCGATGCGAAGCCCGACCTCGTATCCAACCGTGAGCGCCACGGCGATATCCTTACCCGAGATCGACGGGTCGGCTTCCGCCAGCGCCAGCACGATCGGCACCGCCAGTGAATTGGGGTGCACGATCGATTCCTTGTGAATATCGTCCATCTCGAAGGCGTGGCCTGCGGTGCTGTTCACCAGCACCGCGTTGGTCAGCGACGTGCGATGGCCGGTCCCCCAAACCGAGGCCTTGGGCTTGCCGCCCTCGTCACGCACGAGTTCATAAACCTTCCGCGTCCAGGGGAGCGTAGAGCCCTGCAGGCAGACGCCGAGCCCGTCGATGAAGCTGAGCTTGATGGCCTCGATCGTCTCAGTCGGGATGTCGGCAAGGGTGGTCTTCGCGGCAAAGCGCGCAAGGTCGCGTGTCGCGTGCGGAAGCAGGGACGATTGTGAACTGCTCATGACTCTAGGCCGCCGGAAACTGGCTCGCCGGCAATCCGGCGCAATGGTCGTAGATCGCCGACGGCCGGGTGAACCAAACCTTTTCTTTCTCCGGATGGTTTGCGATGTGCTGCAGCGCCTCGCGAAGCATGCGCAGCCTGTAGGGCTGACCCACGATCATCGTGTGCAACGCGATGCCGCATACCAGCGGCTGCTTGGCCGACTGACGCAGCAGCTCTTCGAATTGACCGATGATGAAGTCGCGGAATTGCTCCGGCGAATGATGCCTCACCAGGATCTGCGGGCTGTCGTTGATCTCGATCGGATACGGCACGCTCATGATCGGGCCAGAGCGGGTTTTCATCCACAGCGGCTGATCGTCGGCCGGCCAGTCCATCAGGAAATCGAACCCGACCTCTTTCAACAGGTCGGGCGTGTGATGCGTGGACGCCATCCACGGCGCCATCCAGCCTCTCGGCGGTTTTCCGGATGCATGCTCGATCGCGTCGCGAACCTCCTGCAGGAACCGCTTCTCGTCAGCTTCCCACATGTGGCTATGGCGCTCCGCGTTGGTGCGGCCATGCCCGATGAATTCATCGCCGCGCGCTTTCAGTGCATCGACGATGCGAGGCGCATAGTCGAAAACCGCCGTGTTGATCAGGTGCGCCGCCGGGAGGTTCAATTCATCGAACAGTTCGAGGCAGCGCCAGACGCCGACCCGGTTGCCGTAATCGCGCCAGGCGAAGGTGCGGGGATCTGGAGCCGCTCCGGCTACGGTCAGGAGATGACCTTCGCCCGCGCCGAAGGCGAAGTGTTCGATGTTGAGGCCGAGATAGACCGCCAGCCGCTTGCCGTCCGGCCAGGAGTAGTCCGGGCGGTCGACGATCGGCGAGTAAGCATAACGATCGTGATAGGGAAGCTGCATTTGGGTGTTCCTCTGAAACGCGATTTGGTGTGACCCTGCGTCGTCCTTGCGCGCGACAAAGCCGGTCAATTCTGCCGAAATGCCGGCAATCATGAAACTGATATCTCCACCGCAGCCGCCGGCGTCCTTCGATCGTCGCGACGGTGTCGCGTGCCATCTCTTGGGTAAGAAATTGAAGAACTCAACACTGCCTGTAGCTGGCGCGATCACACTTGGGCTCTGAGAGCCGCCCATCTGAGGGCTCCGTCGGTGCTTATGAGCGGCGAAAGCGGCGGTCCCGGCCTTGTAGAATTCGGCAAGCGCCTCGGCGCGCCCGCGGGCTTTCGGGCCAGGGATTCTCTAGGGGCGAAAATCGAATGATTTCAGTTCGCGACGATGGCTGGGGAACTAGGATTCGAACCTAGACAAACAGAGTCAGAGTCTGTTGTGCTACCGTTACACCATTCCCCAATAATATCAGGTACTTAATCGATATTCTTGCAGCTCTTGCGATGGATCGGGCGACACCCGTCGCAAGCTTGCGCCCTTCTACCCGCTTGCTCCCGGCCTTGGCAAGCACGCGGGAATGGGCTTGTTGCGAAGGCGGCTGCAGCGAAAGCTGCCGCCTTCGGCGCCAGCGGTTGGCGTGGCAGTCCAAGGCGGTCGGTGCATGAGCGCGTATTTCGAAGAGTTGGATTTCCGCCCGACGCCGATGGGTGCGCTGAGCCTGCGGCGGCGCAGGTCGCTCACCTCCGGCCTCGACGTCTACGAAATCAAACTCGGCGACGAATTCCTGATGTCGAGCGCCTTCACGGTGGCCGAGACCGCGCTGGCGCGGCTCGGGCTAGCGACGCTGGCGCGACCCGGTCTCGATGTCGTCGTCGGCGGCCTCGGGCTCGGCTACACCGCGCAGGCCGTGCTGGAAAATCCTGATGTCAAATCGCTCGTCGTGGTCGACGCGCTGGCCGAGGTGATCGAATGGCACGAAGAGGGGCTGCTGCCGCTCGGCAAGCAGCTTTGCGCCGATCGGCGCTGCCGTCTCGTCCATGGCGATTTCTTCGGCATGTCGGATTCCACGGACGGGTTCGATCCGCAAGCGCCGGGCCGGCGCTTCGATGCGGTGCTGGTCGATATCGACCACTCGCCGCGCAAGCTCTTGCATCCGCGCCACGCCGCGCTCTACACGACGGCCGGGCTCGCAAGCCTCGCGGCGCATCTTCGTCCCGGTGGCGTGTTCGCGTTATGGTCGAACGATCCGCCGGATGCCGCCTTCGAACAGCTGCTGGCCGGCGCCTTCGCAACCTCGGCGGCACACGTCCTGACCTTCGACAATTCGTTCGGCGAACACGACGCCAGCAATACCGTCTATGTCGCCGTCACGGCCGATTTGCCTATCCCGGAGGCAATAGCCGGGGCCCATCGACCGCCGGTCTGATTCTTTTTGATGCCTCGCCTGCGGCGGGCGGCAACTTGCCCGCACCCACCGGGCATGCAATGCTGACCGGCCAATAAGTGGCGGAAGTTGCGGGCTTATGCCCCATTCATTCCCAGGACTCATCCCCAAGACTTGGCGCCTGGCATTGCGTGGCAATTTTTCGGAGACCACCGACATGAGATTGAAGTCTATCCTCGGGCTAACGTGCGCCGCCGCGATTTCGCTCGCGCTGGCAGGCCATGCCTCCGCGCAACAAACCGTCAAGATCGGGGCGATCTTCCCGCTCAGCGGCAACGCCGCCAGCGCCGGCATCCATGCCAAGGCCGCGCTGGAGACCGCCGTCGATATCATCAACAACGCCCATCCCGAACTCGGCAATCTGCCGCTGGCGAAGAACGCCGGCCTTGCCGGCCTCGGCGGCGCCAAGGTCGAGGTGGTGTACGCCGACAACCAGGGCAGCCCGGCCACCGGACAGAACCAGGCGCTGCGGCTGATCACCGAGGAGAAGGTGGTGGCGCTGACCGGGGCCTATCAATCGGGCATCACGCTGACGGCCAGCGCGATCGCCGAAAAATACGGAATTCCGTTCCTCTCGGGCGAGTCGGTCGCGGCGAGCCTCACCGAGCGCGGCTTCAAATTCTTCTTCCGGACCACGCCGATCGCCTCCGATTTCTCCAAGGACTATTACGACTTCCTGAAGGACATGAAGGCCGCCGGCGTCAAGACCGACGTGGTCGCGGTGGTCCACGACAACACCGAATACGGCACCTCCGTCTCCAGCGTGATCGCCAGCGTGTTCAAGGAGAGGGGCGCGAGCGCGCCGCTCGATATCCCCTATGCCCCCAACGCGACCGACGTGCAGGCCCAGGTGCTGCAGCTCAAGGACAAGAAGCCCGACGTCGTGATCATGATCACCTACACCTCGGACGCCATCCTGTTTGCCAAGACCATGCAGGCGCTCGACTACAAACCGCCGATGATCATCGGCGACGACGCCGGATATTCCGATCCGTCCTTCATCAAGTCGGTCGGCAAGATTTCGCAAGGCGCGTTCAACCGCTCGTCGTGGAGCGTCGGCGCCCCCGGCTCGCCGACCGCGCTGATCGCCGAGATGTACAAGAAGAGAAGCGGCGACGAGATGGACGATACCGCCGCGCGCGAGATGCAGGGCTTCTTCGTGCTGTGCGATGCCATCGATCGCGCAGGCTCGACCGATCCCGCCAAGGTCCAGGCGGCGCTCAAGGCCACCGACCTCAAGCCCGAGCAGTTGATGATCGGCTACAAGGGCGTCAAGTTCGATGAGAAGGGCCAGAACGTGCTTGCGTCCGGCTTCATCATCCAGCTGCAGGACGGTGAAAACTACGTCGCAGTCTGGCCGAAGGCCGGCGCTCAAAAAGATCCTGTGCTGCCCTATAAGGGCTGGTGAGATCCAAAAAGGGCGGGGCTTGCGGTCCCGCCCTTTCTCGTTCCCGGCGTCAGCCGATCGGCCGGGACAAAAGCCCGCAAAGAACCCGACCCACGAGACTTAACCCGCAAGACTTGACGCCGGCATGTCCACTATCCTCGTCCAGGTGATTGTCGGCGGCCTGCTGCTGGGTGCGATTTACGCGCTGTTCTCCTCCGGACTGACGCTGGTCTGGGGCATGATGAACATCGTCAATTTCGCCCACGGCGATTTCGTCATGCTCGGCATGTATGTCGCCTTCGTGGTCTATACGCTGTTGGGCGCGGGGCCGCTATTGGGCGCGCCGCTCGCGGTGCTGGTGCTTGCGACGCTTGGGGTCATCGTCTATTTCGCCCTGATCCGCGAAATCATGAAAGGGCCGATGCTGGCCCAGATCCTCGGCACCTTCGGGCTGGCGCTGTTGCTGCGCTACTCGGTGTTCTGGTGGTTCGGCGCCAATTTCCTGTCGCTGCCGCAAGACATCGTCGGCGGCACCATCGTGATCGGGAGCTTGCGGATCGAAGCCTCGCGGCTATTGGCCGGCGTGGTCGCGTTGCTGGTGACGCTCGGTCTGCATCTGCTGCTGACGCGCACGTCACTGGGCTCGAAAATGCTGGCGGTGGCGGAAGATTCCACCGCGGCGCAACTGATGGGGATTCGGCCCGATACCATGCAGGCGATCGCCTGGGCGATCGCCGCCGGCGCTACCGGCCTTGCCGGCGCGCTGATTGCGACCTTCTTCTACATCGTGCCGACCGTCGGCGAGACCCTGGGCATCGTGGCCTTCGTCACGGTGTCGCTCGGCGGCTTCGGCAGCGTGCCCGGCGCGCTGGTGGCGGGACTCTTGATCGGGGTTATCGAGTCGCTGTCGGGCTATCTGATCGGGGCGGTCTACAAGGACATCGTGGTGTATTCGCTGTTCCTGGGTTTCCTCTGGTTCCGGCCGCAAGGCCTGATGGGCAAGACGTGATGCGGCACCTCGTGTGGGCCTCGGTGCTGCTGGCGCTGTTCATCGCCTTTCCGCTGGTGTTCTCCACGCCATTCCACCAGCGGCTCGGCGCGCTGGTCCTGCTCTATGCGATCGCGGCTTCGGCCTGGAACATCGTCGGCGGTTATGCCGGCCAGGTCTCGGTCGGGCATGTCGTGTTCTTCGGCTGCGGCGCCTACGCCGCGATGGGCGCCTATTCGCATTTCGGCCTGTCGCCACTGTTCGGCATTCCCGCCGGCATCGTGCTGGCGGTGGCGATATCGGCCGTGATCGGAGTGCCGACGCTGCGGCTATCGGGCCACTATTTCAGCATGGCGACGATTGCGGTCGCCGAACTCTGCAGGTTGGTCGTCACCAACACCGATTATCTCGGCGCAGGGGTCGGGCTCAGCGGCCCGACCGTGCCGCGCAACGTGTTCGATCTCTCCTTCATCTCGGCGCTGCCGTATTACTATTTGTTCCTGGCCATCCTGACGATCACGCTGTTGATCACCTGGTGGATGGCCAACAGCCGGATGGGATTTTATCTCCGCGCCATCAGGGATTCGGAGCGGGCGGCGCGCTCGCTCGGCGCGCCCGCAAGCCGCACCAAACTCTACGCCTTCATGCTGAGCGCGGGGCTAACCAGCGTCGCCGGCGCGCTCTATGCGATGATGTTCGGCTTCGTCGATCCGGAATCCGGGCTCGGCATCCTGATCTCGGTGAAGATGTTGATCATGGCAGCCCTCGGCGGCGCCGGGCTGTTGTTCGGGCCGCTGGTGGGTGCCGCGATCCTGGTGCCGCTGGAGGAGATCTCCAACAACCTTTTGGGCGGCAAGGGCGCGGGCCTGACCTTCGTCGTCTACGGCGCCATCATCGTGCTGATCGCGCGGTTCCAGCCGGGCGGCATCTTGACCTTGATCAAGCGACTCTGGGCCCGGCGCGGCAAAGCGCCGGAGCCGGCGGCAGCGGTGGGAGCTACCCATGCTCCTTGAGGCCCGCGACGTCACAAAAGCCTTCGGCAGCTTCAAGGCCGTGGATGCGGCCTCGGTGACGCTGGAGCAGGGCGATATACTCGGCCTGATCGGGCCGAACGGCGCCGGCAAGTCCACCTTCTTCAACTGCCTGACCGGCGACCTGCTGTCGACGTCCGGCAAGGTGTTTTTCGAAGGCCACGATATCACCGGCCTCTCGCCGGAGGCGCGCGCAGAGCTCGGCCTCGCGCGCACCTTCCAGGTGCCGCAGACGTTCGAGAGCCTGTCGGTATTGGAGAACGTCATGATCGGTGCGTTCCTGCGCACCTCCCATCGCCATGAGGCCGAGGCCCGCGCGCGCGCCGTGCTGGAGCGCGTCGGCATGGCGAGGCTCGCCGACGCACCGGCGCGGTCGCTCGGGACGCCCGGCCGCAAGCGGCTGGAGATCGCCCGTGCGCTCGCCACCGAGCCCAAGGTGTTGTTGCTCGATGAAGCGATGGCGGGCTTGACCCAGCGCGAGGTGCAGCTTGCCATCGATCTGGTGCGCGACATCCATCGGTCCGGCATCACGCTCGTCATTGTCGAGCACATCATGGAAGTCATCATGTCGCTGGCGAGCCGCGTGGTGGTGTTCCATCAGGGCCGCGAGATCGCGCGCGGCAGCCCGCGCGAGGTCACCGGCAATCCGGCCGTGATCGAAGCCTATCTCGGCAAGCGCGCCGCCAAGGCCGCCGCCGGCCACACCCCGGTCGAGCTGATGGGCGGCCCCGCGATATGACCGCGCCGTTGCTCAAGATCGAGCATCTCGAAGTCCGCTACGGCGACCTGATCGGCGTATCCGACGTGTCGCTCGAAGTGCCCGAGGGCAGCGTGGTCGCGCTGCTCGGCTCCAATGGCGGCGGCAAGACCACCACGCTGAACGCCATCGCCGGCCTGATCCCGGTGCATTCCGGCCAAATTGCGTTTCGCGGCGAGGGGATCGCCGGCGAGAGCGCGTTTTCGATCGTGCGCAAGGGGCTGGCGCTGTCGCCGGAGGGCTGGCGGTTGTTCGTGCAGCAAAGCGTCGAAAACAATCTCAGGCTCGGGGCGACGCCGCTACGCGACAAGGCGCGCACGGCGACCCTGCTCGAGCGGGTCTACGAATTCTTTCCAAAACTCGCCGAGCGGCGCAACCAGCGCGCCGGCACGATGTCCGGCGGCGAGCGGCAGATGCTGGCGGTCGGTCGCGCGCTGATGAGCGATCCAAAACTGCTGATGCTGGATGAGCCGTCGCTGGGGCTCGCGCCAGCGGTGGTCGAGTCGATGTACGAGACGTTCGGCCGGCTGCACAAGGAGGGGTTGACGATCCTGCTGGCGGAACAATCGATCGAGCTCGCGCTGGAGGTCTCGGATTTCGCCACCGTGCTGCAGGTCGGAAGAAGCGTGCTGTCCGGCACCGCCGTCGAACTCGCCAACGATCCGCAGGTGCAGAAGGTCTATCTCGGCACGGCGTGAGGCGGGTTTATTTCTTGCCGCGGCGGCTTGTGCGACGAACCGATGCGGCAGGTGGCGTCGTCTTCATCGCGGCTTCCAGCAACAGCAGCAGGCAGCCGCTCAGGCGGACTTCCATCTCCCGGTCGTGAATGGATAGCGGTCCGGGATCATTGAGGATGGCGTTGATCAGCGTGCCCAGCACCACCTGAAGGCCGAAGGCGATGGCCCGCGTCTTGGCAGCCTTGCCGCCTTTGCCCATGCTGTCGAGCAGGGCAGGGGTGGCCCGTTCGGCGGCGGCGCGCGCCAGGCCCTTGAACGTGTTCCAGCGGTCCGGCCGCGTATCGCCGTGCTGCAGGGCGGCGCGCAGCACTCCCTCATGGCTTCGGATCCAGTCGATGATCCGGCCGACGAGGAAACGGCAGCGCTCGGCAAGGCTGGCGTCCGCCAGCGGCGTTTGACCGGTCGTCCCCGACAGCCTGTGCGCGCCGTCGCGTGCAGCCAGCTCGAGCAGCATGTTGAAATAGGCTTCCTTGCTCTCGAACCGGCTGTAGAACGCGCCGACGGTGGCGCCGACCTTGGCGCATAGCGCCTCGATCGACAATTCGGCGAGGCTGCGCGTGCGCAGCATGTCGGCGCCTGCCTCGAGCAGGGCTGCCGTCATCTCCCGGCTGCGCTTCTGCCGCGATGGCATGACGCCGGGAAACTCGACATCCGTTTGGCGAGGCTGCATCGGACGTTGCACTCCCGGGCAAAATAATCATAATGATAATTCGGATTATGGTTTTTGGCAATGCGGGCCGGCATTCTTCGACCGGCGGATCGACCGCCGGCGGCATGAAAAGGGAGCAGAGGCATGAGCGCAGGCAGCGGCGATACCTTTGGAGGCACCATCGGCAAGACGGTGGCGAGCTCCAAACCGTGGTGGCCGGAGACACCGAAGCCGCCTAACGGCGCCCCCAACATCCTGGTGGTGCTGTTCGACGACGTCGGCTTCTCCGATTTCGGCTGCTACGGCTCGCCGATCAGGACGCCGACCATCGACCGGCTGGCTTCCGAGGGCCTGCGCTATTCGGGCTTCCACACCACCGCGATGTGTTCGACCACGCGCGCGGCATTGTTGACCGGACGCAATCATCATTCCGTCGGCGTCGGCTGCCTTGCCAATTTCGATTCCGGTTATCCCGGTTATCGCGGCAAGATCGCGCGCGAGGCGGGGACGCTTGCCGAAATGCTGCGGGCGCACACCTATCGCAATTACATGGTCGGCAAATGGCACGTCACGCCGCTGACCGAGAGTGGCGCGACCGGGCCGTTCGACGGCTGGCCGCTCGGCCGCGGTTTTGATCGCTTCTACGGTTTTCTCGACGCCGAGACCGACCAGTACGCCCCTGAGCTCGTCTCCGACAACACCCACATCGCTCCGCCCGGCAGCTACGCGGATGGCTATCACCTGACCGCGGACCTGGTCGACCAGTCGATCCGCTTCATCGCCGATCACATCGCCGACCGGCCCGATCTGCCCTGGCTGACCTGGCTTGCGTTTGGCGCCTGTCACGCGCCGCATCAGGCGCCGGCCGACATCATCAGAGGTTACGACGAGGTTTTCGCGCATGGCTGGGACGTCGAGCGCGAACAGCGCATGGCGCGGCAGAAGGCGATGGGGCTCGTGCCGCCGGAGACAGACATGCCCGCCCGCAATGACGGCGTGAAGGCCTGGGACGAACACAGCGCGGATGAGAGGCGGGTGTTCACGCGGCTGCAGGCGGCATTTGCCGGGATGCTCGATCACGCCGACCGGCAGCTGGCGAGGCTGATCGCGTTCTTGGAAAGAACAGGCGTCCGCGACAACACCCTCATTCTCGTGCTGTCGGATAATGGCGCGAGCCAGGAAGGGGGGCCGCTCGGCTATGTCAACGCCATGGGGCCATATAATTTGCGCCCCGAGCCGATCGCTGAAAAGCTGCGGCGGATCGAGGACATCGGCGGGCCGGACTCGCACACCAATTTCCCGCACGGCTGGGCGATGGCGTCCAACACACCACTCCGCCGCTACAAACAAAATACCCATGGCGGCGGCATCCGCGATCCCTTTGTCGTTTCATGGCCGAACCGGGTGCCGGCGAAGGGTGAATTACGTCATCAATTCGTGCACGCCAGCGATCTGGTACCGACCCTGCTCGAATTGGTCGGCGTCCCCGCGCCCAAGAACATTGCCGGCTGCGCGCAGATGCCGATCGAAGGCGAAAGCTTTGCCCGCTCGATCGCCGATGCTTCAGCACCGTCAAAATCATCGCCGCAATATTTCGAAATGTTCGGACATCGCGGCCTCTGGCACCGGGGATGGAAGGCGGTCGCCTATCATCCGCCGGGCAAGCCGTTCGAGGACGACAAATGGGAGCTGTTTCATCTCGACCGCGATTTTTCGGAAACCCACGATCTCGCTCGCCACGAGCCGGAGCGCCTGGCCGAGATGATAAAATGGTGGTGGCGCGAGGCCGAGAAGCACAACGTGCTGCCGCTCGACGACCGCTTCGCGGTGCGCTTTGCCGAAAACGCCACGCGCTTCCAGGGGGCGCGCAACCATTTTGTTTTCCATGCCGGCATGGGGCACGTGCCGACCGACGTCGCACCCGATGTGCGCAGCCGCAGCTACACCATCGAGGCCCACGTCGAGATCGGCGATAAGGCTTGCGAAGGCGTCCTGATCGCGCATGGCGATGCGACTTCGGGCTATAGCCTCTACGTCAAGGATGGGCTTCTGATGCACGATCTCAATATCGGCGGCGGCCATGAGATCGTGCGCTCGGATCGCAAGATTCCCAGCGGCACGCACAGGCTCGGCGTGCGTGTCGAACGCCTGGTGCGCGAGACGCCGCCGGCCAGGGGCGCCCGAACCGGGATTTCCAGCTATACGCTATTGATCGACGGCGAGCCCGCGGGCTCGCTGCAAACCCAGCTTGGATTCCACACGCTGATTTCGTGGTCCGGCCTCGACATCGGTCGCGATCGCTCAAGCCCTGTTTCGCATTACAAGGCGCCGTTCGAATTCACCGGGCGGTTGCTGCGCGTCACGGTGGCCATGCATGGCGACCAGAAGCTCGACGGCGACGGCGTCGGCAAAGCCGAGATGGCGCGGCAGTGAGGGGCCGGACTATTTGATCTTGTCGTAGGCGGTGGCGAAATCGGCCAGCGGCAGCGGAATGGTCATGGTTTCCTTTTGAAGGTTTTGAAACGCCACCTTCAGCTGCTTCCCCGTTCTCATGGCGGCCAGAAGGTCCGGCGCGATCGGGGTCGAGGCGTAGCAGCCTCTCGCTTCGCAGGTCTGGATCTGCAGATCGGCGGTCTTGCCGTCATCGACCTGCAGTTTGGCGCCGACCGGAAGATTGAGCCCAAGCGGCAGCTGCACCAGGACGACCGGCGCATGGCTATCGCTCGGCACGCGAATGTTGACCAGCACGATCAACTGGCCGGTCTTGCTGAGCACGGCGCTTTGCTCGATCGCGCATTCGAGCGGCGCCTCGCGGCTCGCACTGCTGCAGCGCGCGGCCCAGCCGGGCGGGGGCGCGGCATTGGCCGGCGGCGAGGTTTCGGCCGGGGGTGTTGCGGCCGGTGCCGGGGCTGTCTGCGCTGCGTGCGGAACGGCCTTGGACTTGGGTGCTTGCTGGGCGTGGCCGGGCGCGGTCAACGCGGCGAGGACGACCAGTACTGCAAGCCTTCTGGAAGTGTTCACCGGTCCCGCTCCGAGGTGAGTATTTCTGCGGATGTGCCGGCGAACCCCGGTCAAAGTCAAGTCATTCGGCGGCTTGCTTGATCGCACCTTGCTCGCTCGCGGCATCTTCCTGGTCGGCCGTCTCAGGTCGTCCCCAGCCGCCAAACCAGTTCGAGAGCCGGTCGAGATAGAGGTAAATCACGGGCGTCGTGAACAGCGTCAGCGCCTGACTGACGATCAGGCCGCCGACCATCGCGTAGCCGAGCGGCTGGCGGATTTCCGATCCGGTGCCGGTGCCGAGCATCAAGGGCACGCCGCCCAGCATCGCGGCCATCGTCGTCATCATGATCGGGCGGAACCGCAGCAAAGCCGCCTTGCGGATTGATTGCTCGGAAGAGAGGTGCTCGTCGCGCTCCGCCGAGATCGCGAAGTCGACCATCATGATGCCGTTCTTCTTGACGATGCCGATCAACAGGATGATGCCGATCAATGCGATCAGGCTGAAGTCGTAGCCGAACGCCATCAGGATCGCGAGCGCGCCGACGCCGGCCGAGGGCAGCGTCGACAGGATCGTCAGCGGGTGGATGTAGCTTTCGTAGAGGATGCCGAGGATCAGGTAGACCACGACGAGCGCCGCCAGGATCAGCAACGGCACGGTGCCGAGCGATTGCTGGAACGCCTGCGCGGTGCCCTGGAAGCTCGAATTGAGCGTGGCGGGCGCGCCCATGTCGGTCACCAGCTTCTGCACGGCGTCGGTCGCCTGGCCGAGCGCCACGCCCTGCGCGAGGTTAAAGCTGATCGTGATCGCCGGAAACTGGCCCTGGTGGCTGATCGAGAGCGGACGCACCGGCACGCTGGTCCAGGTCGCAAACGTCGCCAGCGGCACCTCATCGCCGGTCAGCGGCGATTTGATATAGAGCTTGTTGAGGCTGTCGAGGTTGCCCTGCAGGTCGGGGAGGATTTCCTCAATGACGTGATAGCTGTTGAGCTGGGTGAAATATTGCGTGACCTGGCGCTGGCCAAAGGCGTCATAAAGCGTGTCGTCGATCAACTGCGGCTGGATGCCGTAGCGCGAGGCGGTGTCGCGATTGATCTTCAGCTCGAGCGTCGTGCCCTCGCTCTGCTGGTCGGTCGCGACGTCGCGCAGTTCGCGCAGGGTCTGCATCTTCGTCAGGATCTTCGGCGCCCATTCGTTCAGTTCGTCAGGATTGGCGTCCTGCAGCGTGTATTCGAACTGCGTCCGCGTCGGCCGGCCGCCGAGCCGAACGTCCTGCGCCGCCTGCATGTACAGCCGGGCGCCCTCGACCTTGTCGAGCTTGGGACGCAAGCGGGCGATGATCTGCTGGGCGTTCGCGGTCCGCTCATTGCGCGGCTTCAGCGTGATGAACATGTTGCCGTTGTTGCCGGCCCTGCCGCTGCCGCCGATCGCCATCGCCGTGCTGGCGACGGCCGGATCGGCCTGCACGATATTGACGAGGACTTCCATCTTCTGCGTCATGGCGGCGAAGGAAATGTCCTGCGAGGCTTCGGCCGTGGCGGTGATCAGGCCGTTATCCTGCTGCGGGAAAAATCCCTTGGGAATGACGATGAACAGGTAAACCGAGAGTCCCAACGTCGCGAAGAAGATGACGAGCGTCGTGAGGCGCCAGCGCATGGCGACGTCGAGGCCGCGCTCATAGGCATGAAGCATCGCCTCGAACGCGCGCTCGCTCCATTGATAGAATCGGCCGTGCTTGGTTTCGCCGTGCGCGCGCAGGAAGCGCGACGCCATCATCGGCGTCAGCGTCAAGGACACCACCATCGAGACAAAGATCGTCATCGCCAGCGTCACCGCGAATTCGCGGAACAGCCGCCCGATGATGCCGCCCATCAGCAATAGCGGGATCAGCACCGCGACCAGCGAAACGCTGATCGACACGATCGTGAAGCCGATTTCGCTGGCGCCCTTGAAGGCAGCGGCCAGCGGTTTCTCGCCTTCCTCGATATAGCGGGTGATGTTTTCCAGCATCACGATGGCGTCGTCGACCACGAAACCGACTGCAATCGTCAGCGCCATCAGGGACAGGTTATCGAGCGTATAGCCGAACACCCACATCAGCGCGCAGGCGCCCAGCAGCGCCAGCGGCACGGTCACCGTTGGAATTACCGTCGCCCAGAAGCTGCGCAGGAAGACGAAGATCACCATGACGACGAGCAGGATGGTCAAGAGCAGGGTGAATTGCACGTCCTCGACCGCGGCGCGAATGGTCTGGGTGCGATCGCTGATGACTTCGATCCTGATCGCCGGCGGGATCGCCGCCACCAGCCGCGGCAGCATCGACTTGATCTTGTCCACGGTGTCGATGACGTTGGCGCCGGGCTGCTTGTAGACCACCAGGAACACGCCGCGCTTGCCGTTGGCCCAGGCCGCCTGCTTGGCGTCCTCCGGTCCGGTGACGGCCCGGCCGATATCGCGAATCCGCAACGGGCCGCCGTTGCGGTAGGCGACGATGACGTCGTTCCAGTCCTTGGAATCCAGCATCTGGTCGTTGGCGTAGATCGTGTAGGCCCGCGTGTCGCCGTCGATATTGCCCTTCGGGCTGTCGACGGTGGTGATCGCAATCTGGTTGCGGACATCCTCCAGCGACAGGCCCTTGGCGACCAGTTTCGCCGGATCGACCTGGACACGGATCGACGGCTTTTGCTGGCCGCCGATGATGACCTGCGCGACGCCGGAAATCTGGCTGATCTGTTGAGCGAGCTGGGCGTCGACGGCATCGCTGACGGTGGTCAGCGGCAAGGTGTCGGATGACGCCGACAACAGCAGGATCGGCGAGTCGGCCGGGTTGACCTTGCGGTAGGTCGGCGGCGTGGGCAGGTTTTTCGGCAGCTGGCCGCTGGCCGCGTTGATGGCGCCCTGGACGTCGTTGGCGGCGCCATCGATGCTGCGGTTGAGATCGAACTGGATGGTGACCGCCGCCGTTCCGAGGTAGCTCGTCGAGGTCATCTGCGCGATGCCCGGGATCTGCGCGAATTGCCGTTCCAGCGGCTGCGCCACCGAGGAGGCCATCGTCTCTGGGCTCGCACCCGGCAGTGTCGCGGTGATCTGGATGGTCGGGAAGTCCACCTGCGGCAGCGGGGCGACCGGCAGCAGCGGATAGGCGACGAGGCCGACGAAGAGAATGCCGGCCATCATCAGCGAAGTGCCGATGGGATAGCGAATGAAGGGTGCGGAAATGCCCTCGCTCATTCCTGCTTGACCCCGCCCTGCGCCTGGTCCGAACTGGCGACCGCGGTGCTCACCAGCGTGCCGGGCTGCACCTTGTACTGGCCCGCCGTAATCACCTGTTCTCCGGGTGACAGGCCGGATTCGACCACCGTGCGTCCGTCGATCGACTGGCCGACCTTGACCTTGCGCAGTTCGGCCTTGTTGTCCGAACCGACGGCATAGGCATAAAGACCCTCGGTACCGTGCTGGATTGCGTCGTCGGGAACCACCGCGGCATCCTTCAGCGTCTTGATCAGAAGCCGCGTCGAGACTGACTGGCCCGGCCACAAGGCGTGGTCTTTGTTGTCAAACACCCCTTTGAGGCGAATAGTCCCGCTGGTGGTGTCGACTTGATTGTTGACCACTGCCAGGGTGCCGTCCGCCAGGGGTTTCTTGCCGTCGGTCGTGATCGCGATCACCTTCAGTGGCTGACTGGATTGCGCCTCGTTTATATACGGCAATTGCTCTTCCGGCGCGGTGAAAATGACGGCAATCGGCTCAATTTGTGCGACCGTCACGATACCGGTTTGGGTGGAGGCGTTGACGATGTTGCCGACGTCGACCTGACGAAGGCCGACGACGCCTGGGATCGGCGACTTGACCTGGGTGTAGTCGAGCTGGGTCTGGGCGTTGAAGATCGCCGCATCGTCGGCCGCGATCTGCGCGGTCAATTGCGCCACCGTGGAGCGCTGGGTATCGGTCTGCTGCCGGGTCGCGAATTCGCCGAGCTTGGTGTAGCGCTGCAGATCCAGATTGGCATTGGCCAGATTGGCCTCATCCTGGGCCTTCTTGGCCTTGGCCTGGTCGAGTGCCGCCTGATAGGGCCGCGGGTCGATCTCGGCGAGCAGGTCGCCCTGGTTGACGGTCTGGCCTTCGTTGAAGGCGATCTTGTCGATCTGGCCGTCGATGCGGGTGCGCACCAGCACGGTGTTGAAGCCCTGCACCGTGCCAAGGCCGGTCAGGTAGACCGGGAAATCGGATTTCTGGACCGGCGCGATGGTGACGCGGACAGCATTGCGCGCCGACTTTTGCGCATTCGCGGCGGCCGCCGCCCGATCCTCGCCGTGGAACCGCTGCCAGCCGTAATAGCCCGCCGCACCCGCCACGGCGATCAGCAAAATCCAGCCAATGGTTCGCGATTTGGTCATGCGGGCTCTTGGGTTGAAAAAATAAGAAGCGGGGGGCCTTTAACAGGTTCCCGGCGAGGATATATAATATGCGTGCACTTAATGTGTAAACACACCATAACTTGAGAATCCTAAACAATTCGCAAGCTTGGAGGTAGGGAATAGCACGGTGTCGCTGGATCTGAAACGCCAGCTGGTCGCGCAACTTGTCGAGAGTTCGCGCCTGCTGCGCAACTATATCGATCACCGTGCCAAGGGCCGCGGCACCACGCGCGCCCAATGGATCGTGCTGTTCCGGCTGCGGGAGCAGGAGGGACTGTCGCAGGTCGATCTCGCCGAAGTGCTCGAATTGCAGCCGATCTCGCTGGTGCGCCTGCTCGATCGTCTGGTCGAGCATGGCCTGCTCGAGCGTCGGCACGACCCCAGGGACCGGCGCACCAACCGGCTGTTTCTCACCGCGAGCGGCCGCCAACTGGTCGACGATCTCGACAGTCTGCGCGAAGCCATTGCCTGCGACGTGCTGCGGGATATTCCGGACCACGCCATCGAGACCAGCCTCAAGACGCTCCGCGACATCAAGGAGCGGATCAAGGGCCTTGCCGAACCCCCTGGCAACGTTGCGGCCAAATAATCGGCCAGCACGCGTTCGAGCGATCCGATATTCGGGCTGCGGTGGATGCAGCCCACGCACCCGATGTCGAGTTGTGGTCGCAAAGCTTGAATCCTGCAGTCTCGTTCGTCGCGCTCCCGGCTGTCGAAAAAATCGGAGGCCCGGTCGCTTCGGTTGCGCGACGCATATGGGATGACGATGATCAGATCATGATCCGCGAAACTTCGGCGATGGGAAACTTGTTTGATGGAGGCATCGAACGTTTCATTGGTGTTCGCTCGACGGCGTCATAAGTCAGCTATTTTCAGGCACTTCCGCGATTCTACTTAGAACCGTTCGAAGCCGAGTTTAGAACGATTTCAAAGCCGGGATTAGAATCGTTTTGATCTGGATGGATTCAAACGTCGCAACGCACCGTTGCCGTTGACCCGAATTTTTTCGCTCGATACCAACATTCAACAGCTCGCCGCAAACGAACCGCGCGCGCATTGGAAGCTGGTTTGGGGCGCGTGCTATGGGGTTGGAGAATGCAACGACGACGGAGCCTGCTCTCCGACCCCGGATCCGCCTGTTATTCCGGGCCGCGCTGCTCTCGGTGAGCTGCGCCGCGCTTGGCATGGTGGCCGGCGCGCCACAGGCACGCGCGCAAACCGCGGAGGCGGCGCCGCCTCCCCAGCTTCCGCCGGTCGTGATCATCGCTCCGGAAGCAAAACGCCGCGCCAACAGCGCGCCAACGCAACACGCCGAGCGCGGTGCCCAGCAGCGCCGGTCGCAGGCCGCACGCCGGCCGGAGCAGGCGCCGGCGCCAAAGGCTGCGTTCGCGGAATCCCAGGACACCCGCACCGGCAGCGTCGGGGTTTACGCCAACAGCACGTCGGTCGCGACCAAGACCAACACGCCGCTGGTCAACATTCCGCAGTCGCTCAGCGTCATCACCAAAGACTTCATCCGCGACCAGAATTTCCAGAATTTCACCGAGGTCACCCGCTACGTTCCGGGTGTGGCCGTGCATCAGGGCGAAGGCAATCGCGACGAACTGGTGATCCGCGGCGTCGATTCCAGCGCCAATTTCTTCGTTAACGGTTTTCGCGACGACGTTCAATATTTTCGCGATTTCTACAACGCCCAAAGCGTCGAGGTGCTGAAGGGCCCGAGCGCGCTGACCTTCGGCCGCGGCGCCGGCGGCGGCCTCGTCAACCGGACGCTGAAGGAAGCCGACGGCACGCCGGTGTATGACGCGTCAATACAGACCGGCTCGTGGAACGATCGTCGCTTCACCCTCGATGCCGGTCAGGCGGTCAACGAAAACGTCGCGGTGCGGTTCAATGCGTTTTATGAGGGGACCGATACGTTCCGCGACTTTGGCCGGATCGAGCGCTTCGGCATCAACCCGACCGTGACGCTGAGGCCCGATGACGACACCAAGATAAAACTCTCCTACGAATATTTTCATGACGAGCGCACCTCCGATCGCGGCAATCCCTCGCAGACGCCGGCCGGCGGAGCCACCCGTTTCAATCCGGCGACGCCGTTCACGCCGAATGGCGACTTCTCGGCCTTCTTCGGCAGCCCGACGCTGAATGTCGCGCGCGCCGACGTGCAGACCACGATGGCCATCGTCGAGCACGATTTCGAAAACGGATTGACGGTCAGGAACGGGACGATCTTCGCCGACTACCAGAAATTCTATCAGAACGTCTATCCCGGCAACGGGCCGCTGTCGGGAGCGGTCGATCCCACCGATACCACGATGAATCTCGCGGCCTACCAGCATACGACCAACCGCGACAACCTCTTCGACCAGACCGATTTCACCTACAAGACCTCTACCGGTCCGGCGCTGCACACGGTCGGCTTCGGTACCGAATTCGGCCAGCAGACCGGCATCGACGTGCGCAACACCGGCATCTTCCCGAACGGCACCAATACGATCGTAGCGAATCCGTTTGCGCCGGCCTATTTCGGGCCGGTCACCTTCATCCATCAATTCCCCGGCGCCTTTTCGCCCGGCGTCACCGCCGCCGACAACAACAGCCGGTATCGGCTCAATCTCGAGTCCGGTTACGTTCGTGATACCGTCGAAATCACCCGCTGGCTGCAGTTGATCGCAGGCGCCCGTTTCGACAGCTTCGGCATGTCGGCACTCGACATGAACACCAATACGTTGCAGGCCCGGACCGACGACAAGATCTCGCCGCAGGCGGCTGTGATCGTGAAGCCGATCGACAGCCTGTCGGTCTATGCGGCCTACAGCATCTCCTATCTGCCGGCATCCGGCGATCAGTTCTCGACGCTGACGCCGGGTACCGTGATTCTCGACCCGCAGAAATTCGAGAACACGGAAGCCGGCGTGAAATGGAACATCAATCCAAAGCTCTTGTTATCGACCGCAATCTACAATTTGAACCGGACCAACCAGCCGATAGCCGACGGCAACAATCCCGGGTTCTTCTTTCCGTCCGGCAGCACTTTGACCAGGGGTTTCGAGGCCAGCCTTGCCGGCTACGTCAGGAGCGACTGGCAATCGTCGCTGGCCTATGCCTATACGGATGCGAAAATCACCAGCGCCACGTCGACGACCATCGTTGCCGGCAACCGCGTCCAGCTCGTGCCGTACAACCAGTTTGCGTGGTGGAACAAGTATCAGATCGACCCGGTGTGGGCCGCAGCTCTCGGCGTGATCTATTTCAGCGATTCCTTTGCCTCTTCCGACGACACCGTCCGCTTGCCGGGATTCGTTCGCTTCGACGCCGCGCTCTATCTCAAGATCAACGAGACATGGAAGGCGCAGTTCAATGTCGAGAACATCTTCAACAAGGGATATTGGGCGTCGGCGGACGGCAACAACAACATCTCGCCGGGCCAGGCGCGAACCTTCCGCCTCAGCACGATGGCGAAGTTCTAGAGCGGGGGAGGGTCATACGCAGCCCGATCTCTCTGCGATCCAAATTAGAACGTTTCAAATCTACGTTTAGAACGATTTCAAAAGCCGAGATTAGAATCGTTTTGATCTGGATGGATTCAAACATCGCAAAGCCCTGTTGCCGTTGACCCAATTTTTTTCGCTCGATACCAACATTGCAGCAGCTCGTTGCAAATGAACCGCACGCGCGAATGGAATCCGGTGTGGGGACGCGTGGCATGGGATCGGGGAAGGCGACGACAACAGGACATGCTCTCCGATCACGGCTCCGCCCGCTCTCGAGGATCGCTCTGCTGTCGGCGAGTTGTGCCGCGCTTGGCCTGTTGACCATCGCGCCGGCGGCGCGTGCGGAGACCCAGTCGTCGCCGGCAATATCGCAACTTCCACCGGTCGAAATCACGGCTCCGACCCCAAAGCCGAAGCGTTCGCCGGCGAAGCGCCCGGCGTCGGCGCGGGCGATCGCCAGTCGCGGCACGGGCCGCGCAGGCGAGGGGGCGCAGGAAGCCCCGGTGGCCGGAGCAGGCGCTCCGACGCCAGCGCAGGCGGCGCTGGATCGCAAGATGCAAGGGTTCGATCAGTCACGGGACCACGTTCTGACCAAGCTCGGAGCCTCGACCTATACGATCGACCGGGCCGCGATCGAAACCATGCCGCAGGGCGACAACACGCCCGTCGACAAGCTGGTCCTGCAACTGCCCGGCGTGAACTACGATTCGGCCGTCTCCAATCCCAATTTCCATGTCCGCAGCGAATACGCCAACGTCCAGACCCGGATCAACGGGCTGGTGCTGCCCGAGGGCGTCTCGGGTCTCGGGCCCGTGATCGACACCAATTTCATTGGCAGCCTGTCGCTTTTGACCGGCACGCTGCCGGCGCAATATGGGCTGCGTACCGCGGGCGTCCTCGACATCACCAGCCGGGCGTTTTCGACACCCGGCGGCAGCGTCAGCATCTATGGCGGCAGCAACTCGACCATCACGCCGAGCTTCGATTACGGCGGCAGCGTCGGCGATACCCAGTATTTCTTCTCCGGCCGCGGCAACTGGAACAATCTCGGCCTCGAAAACCCGACCTCGTCGATCAACGCGATCCACGATCACACCGACCAGGGCAAGTTCTTCGCCTATGTATCGACCGCAATCAACGACACGCAGCGGGTGAGCGTGATTTCGGGTGCCTCCTACAGTGTGTTCCAGATACCGAACAATCCCAATCAGCCGGTATTCCCGGATTCCAACGGCATTTTGCCCAATGGTCTCGGCATGACCACCCTGAGCGCTCTGGCAGATACTGCGAACTCGTCAAACTTGAACGAGCGAGAAATCGATCAGTACTATTACAATATCGTCGCGCTCCAATCGCATGGCGACCTGATCGACAGCCAAATCTCGGTGTTCTCCCGCTATGCCAACGTTCATTTCATTCCCGACGTGACCAACGACCTCATCTTCAATGGTGTTGCCTCCGATGTCACCCGCGCCAGCCAGATGTACGGGACGCAGTTCGACGCGTCGTATGATGTGAACAGCGCCCACACGTTGCGGTTCGGTTTCATGGTGACCGCGGAGAAGACCGACGTTTCCAACATATCGACCGTATTCAATGTCGATCCCGTCAGTGGTAATCCCACAGGAGCTCCGTTTACGGTCACCGACACCAATTCGCTGCTGGGCTGGAATCTTGGCGCCTACGTCCAGGACGAGTGGAAGCTGACCAATCAGCTCACTCTCAACTACGGAATACGCTTCGATCAGCTCTATCAGTTCGTGGACGCCAACCAGTTCAGCCCGCGCGCAGCCCTGGTCTACAAGCCGTTCGACGGCACCACCTTCCATGCCGGCTACGCCCGCTATTTCACCCCGCCGATGCAGGCGCAGGCGACGCAATCGAATCTCGCGCTGTTCACCAACACCACCAATCAGCCAGCGGTTCCCAACGAGGATCCGGTCAAGCCGGAGCGATCGCATTATTTCGACGTCGGCGTCGACCAGAAGCTGTTGCCCGGGCTGACCGTCGGGCTGGACGCCTACTACAAGATCGCCACCGATCTGATTGACGACGGCCAGTTCGGCCAGGCGGTGGTCTTGACCCAGTTCAACTGGGCGCGCGGTTACAGCGAAGGCGCGGAAGCCAAGGTCAAATACCAGAACGGCAACTTCAGCGCCTATGCCAACTTCGCCTTCAATATCACGCGCGCGACGGACCCGACCTCGAACCAGTACCTGCTCGACCCCGATGAATATGCCTACCTGCTGACCCACTACCACTACACCGACGACATGCAGATGCTGACGGGATCGGCCGGGGCGTCCTATCGCTGGAACCAGACGCTGTTCTCCATCAATATGAAATATGGCAGCGGTCTGCCGACCGGCTTCGCCAACTCTTCGTTCAACGAACCTTACGCAACCGCCAATCTCGGCATAGCCCACGAATTGCAGGCTGCCCCGGGGGCCAAGCCGCTCACGGTGCGGTTTGATGTCGTCAATTTGTTCGACAAGATCTATGCCATCAGGGACGGATCGGGCATCGGTGTATTCGCGCCGCAATTCGGCCAGCGTCGTGGGTTCTACGTAGGTATCTCGCAAAAGCTGTGACGAAGACGGTGAGCCGGCTGCCGCGTTCGTTCACTTAGATTCGCTCGAAGTTGCCGTCAAATACCGTTGACACCCCATCGGCGATCCCTGAGATGTCATATTGTAACATAGCGAGTTGTAACTCAGCGGACAATCGGACCGGTCTTTAGGACACTCCGGCGAAGGCGCATGCCGACATGAAATGGTTCCGTTCAAACATCAGGCTTGGGTCCCGGCTTGCGCTGTGTGCGCTGGCGATCCAGTTCCTGCTGTCGTTTGGACATTTCCACGGCAGCGCGCAGGCGGCACCCGTATCTGCGAAACGATTGGCACTTGATGCGGCGCATTCGAACGTCGTCGACGGGGCCGCACAGACGAACGCGCCCGCCTCGGTCTTGCCGAAGACTTCCCCCGGGCGAGAACCTGCCGGCCATGCCAACGATGATTGCGCGATCTGCGCGGTCATGGCCCTGGCGAGCATCATGGTTGGGGCGACGCCGCCCGATCTGACGGCGCCGCAGGCAACTGCATTTTCGTACGTGGCCGGCGAAGCCGGTTTCGTCCAGCGCGGCTCCGCCCGGGTCGCATTTCAACCCCGTGCTCCGCCGATCGCCTGATCCCGAGGGCTGGCATGGGCACGCTTGTGCTTCTTGCGGCCGAACCGTGATGATCGTCCCGGCATTCCGCAGACGCCGCAATCGCCGGATGCCTGTTCAAAACTTGATCCGTACTGGACTGACCATGAACCCTTCACCATTTCGAGCGACCTGTCGCGTGATGCTGGCGCTGTCGATGCTGTCGATGGCCGCGCCATCATCGGCGCAGCAGGTTATCGCGCCAGCTCAGCAGTCACCCGCTTCGTCGCAGCCAGCTGCGCCGCTGGCGCAGCCTCCCGCACCCCCCGTGGTGGCGGCAACCCCGCCGGCGCCCGCCACCTCCGATGCTGCGGCGATAGCGGCGGCCGATACCGCCAGCAGGCCGCTGAAAACGGTTACGGGGGGCCTGCGCGAGCTGTCGCCCTGGTCGATGTTCCTGTCGGCGGATATCCTGGTCAAGGCGGTCATGATCGGGCTTGCGTTTGCCTCGCTCGTGACCTGGACCATCTTCATCGCCAAGATGATCGAGCTGTCGCTGGTCCGGCGCGGCCTGCGCGCGGCCCTCGACAAGATTGCCGACGCCAGATCGCTGGCGGAAGCGCAGTTCGCGCTGGGCGCAAAGGGCACCGCGCTGTCGAAACTGCTCGCCGCCGCCATGCGCGAGGCGCGGCTGTCGGCGGGAATTTCCAGCGACGCCGGTATCAAGGAACGGGCGGCCTCGAGCTTTGCCGAGATCGTGCGCGCCGAAGCGCGTCGGATCCGGCTCGGCATGGGATTGCTTGCGACCATCGGCGCGACCTCGCCCTTTGTCGGCCTGTTCGGCACGGTGTGGGGCATCATGAACAGCTTCATCGGCATCTCGAAATCGCAGACCACCAATCTGGCGGTGGTGGCGCCCGGCATCGCCGAGGCGCTGCTTGCCACCGCCTTTGGTCTCGCCGCGGCGATCCCGGCCGTGATCATCTACAACCACTTTTCTCGGGTGACGAAAGGCTATCTCGAACTGGTCGGCCGGGCGTCCGGGGCGGCGGCGCGGTTGTTGTCGCGCGATCTCGACCGCACCCATGGTAGTGCGCATTCGCGCGCGGCGGAGTAGGCAATGGGCGTCTCGTTTGCGGATTCCGGCGTCGATGACGACGATGATTTCGGGGAAACCCACGAGATCAATGTCACACCGTTCATCGACGTCATCCTGGTGCTCCTGATCATCTTCATGGTCGCGGCGCCGCTGTCGACGGTCGACCTGCCGGTCGACCTGCCGTCGTCGACCGCGACCCCCACCAAGAAGCCGGACAAGCCGACTTACGTCACGATCAAGCCGGATCTGGCGGTGGCGATCGGGGAGAACCCGGTCAAGCGCGTCGACCTGGTCCGTTCGCTCGATGCGATGGCCGACAGCAGCAAGGATCGCTACATCTTCCTGCGCGCCGATCGCGCGGTGCCGTATGGCGAATTGATGGACGTGCTGGAAATCCTGCGCGCCGGCGGCTATTCGAAGATCAAGCTGGTGGCGCTGGAAGGCGTTCCGGATTCCGCCCTGCCGCCTTCGGCGCCGGCCGATCCAAAACCCTGAACACGGTCTGATTGCATGTCCGACCTCGGCCTCGATCAAAAACCTTCCCGGCGGCTGTGGATTATCGCAGGCGCGGTGGCGCTCGCGCTTCACGCCGGCGGTGCGGCGCTGGCGTTTGCGCATTTGCGCGCCGACGCAGCCGACGAGGAGCTTGGCGCGCCTGCGATCGAGATCGGGCTGGAAATGATGTCGCCCCGTCTCGACCCCACCGAACTGCCGCCGGGGCCGGATACGCCGGCAGCGGTCGCTTCGCCCGCCATCGCCGAGCAGAAGGCGGAGCTGAAGGAGACGGAGCTACCGAAGGACACGCCGACCGAAACCGAGGAACCCGATCGGGTGGTGACGCCGAACGACTCCAGCAAGCCGAAAGAGGACGACACGAAGGTCGCCACCGTTGCCACTTCCGCCTCGGAGGAATCGGCTGCCGCTGAAGCGACCGCGATGCCGAGCGTCGATACCGCGCCGGTCGGCGCCTCGCAGGCTCCGGTGCAAGGCGTCGGCAAGGCGCTGGAACGCATGAAGACGTCCTGGTTCGCGCAGTTGGGCGCGCATTTCGACAAGCACAAGCGCAATCCACCGCTGCAGAAATTCAGGGATGCCAAGGTTGTTCTGGACGTGACCTTCGACCGTCTGGGCCATGTCGTCGCGAGCCGGATCGCGGAGAGTTCCGGCGATGCGGCCTATGACGAGGCCGCGCTTGCCATGCTGCGCCGTTCCGATCCGGTGCCGAAGCCTCCGCCGCTCGTTGCCGACGAAGGACTGCGTTTTGCCTTGCCGGTGCATTTCGGGCTGCCGGGCAAGAGCTGAGTCTGACGGTCCCGCCCGCGGGTCGGCGGCGGTCACTGCATCAGGTAATATCTGATCCCGACATAGACGACGACGAGGCAGGCGAAGATCAGCCCGACCGGAAGCCGGGGTTTTGCCGGCGCGCCGGGCGCTGTGGGCTTGTTGCGCGGAACCGGCGGGCGCTTGAAGGCGGTGACGTTGTCGGTCACCGGATCGCTGGAGCGGGCGGGAAGCTCGGGCGGAGCGCCGACCCCGCCCATCTTGGCGTAATAGCTCTTGTAGATGAGATGGATGGTGGCCTCGGACGCCGCGTCTTCCGGCATCTCCTTGAGCAGCGCCTTGTAGCTTTCGAGGAAGGTCAGGGCTTCCCCGGGGAGCGCGGTGATGCCGTTCAGCTTGGCCATCATTTTCCAGGTCGCGAAATCCGCGCGCGCCCTGGTGTCGGCGCGGCGGGCGATCAACATGTCCGCAGCTCTGATCAAGATGTGCCTCAGCCCCTTTTTTGGCGCTTCGCCGGGATTGGACTATGCGTTGCCGGTCAGCACGAGAAGCAACTGGATCACATAGCCGGTCACATTACGCAGTATCGCCGAAATAACATCAAGATTTAGACCGAGCTGGCTGCCGGCCAGCGGAAGCAGGATCAAAAGCCCGATCAGGATCAACATTCCGAAGGGTTCGAGCCGGGCAAGAGGCGCGGCGAGCACCCGGGGCAATAGTCCGACCGCCACGCGTCCGCCGTCCAAGGGCGGGATCGGAAGCATGTTGAAGATCGCCAGTACGACGTTGATAACCAGCGCATTTTTGAGGTTGTCGGCCACCCATTGTCCGGCGTCCGGCGGCAGGAAATCCACGACATGGAACGCCGCGGCGGCGACGAGGGCCAGCGCGATATTGGTGGCGGGGCCGGCCAGCGCCACCCAGACCATGTCGAGCCTGGGATTGCGGAGCGCGCGAAAATTCACCGGCACCGGTTTGGCGTAGCCGAACAGAAAGGGGGAATGCGCCAAGAGCAGCATCGCCGGCATGACGATCGTGCCGAAGGGGTCGATATGTTTCAGCGGATTGAAAGTGACGCGGCCCCGTTCCCAGGCAGTATTGTCACCGAAATGGTGCGCGACAAAGCCATGGGCGGCCTCATGAAAGGTGATGGCAGTGATGAGCGGCAATATCCAGACGGATATGCCGTAGAGGGTGATATTCACGAATGTCCTGGCCGGTTCGAGCGATAGGTCAGCCCGTTATCTATTCATTGATAGCCGGCGCGAACAGGGGTGATGAGAGGGTCAGGCGGGAGGCATCGCCGGATATTGCGGCAGGCCGTCGTCGAGCTTCACCCAGTCCATCTTCTCGGAGACCCAGATGTGCTCGGTCGGCGCAAAGGCGTTGCGGTCGTCGAAGGTGGCGAGTGCCACGCCCGCCGCGGTGCCGTTCTTGCGCCAGCCGAACAGGCGTGTGCCGCACGTCTTGCAGAACACGCGTTCCAGCGTCTCCGATGAGGCATAGCGCGCGGTTTCACCCTCGATCGTCAGCGCGGTCTGCGGGAAAAGCGCGCGGGCAAAGAACGGCGATCCCATCGCCTTCTGGCATTTGCGGCAGTGGCAGGTGCGCACATTGATCGGCTCACCCTCGCACCTGAACCGCACCGCGCCGCACAGGCAACCGCCTTCCCGGATCATGACCTCTCCTTATACTAATGCGTTGCCCGGCATACTAATACGTTGCCCGGCCGCCGGAAATGTCGAACACCGCGCCGGTGGAGAATGCGCAATCCTCCGACGCCAGCCACGCCACCATCGCTGCGAGTTCTTCGACAAGGACAAAGCGGTTTTTCGGGATCTTCGACAGCATGAAGTTGATATGCTCTTGCGTCATCTGGTCGAAGATCGCGGTTTTGGCCGCGGCCGGCGTCACCGCGTTGACCAGGATGTCGTGTTGCGCCAACTCCTTGCCGAGCGATTTGGTCAGCGCGATCAGGCCTGCCTTCGAGGCCGAATAATGCGCCGCGTTAGGATTGCCTTCCTTGCCGGCGATCGAAGCAATGTTGACGATGCGCCCATAGCCCTGGCCGATCATGGCGGGCGCAATCGCCTTGCAGCAGATGAAGGGGCCGTCGAGATTGATGCGCAGCACCTTGCGCCATTCATCGAGGTCGGTGTCCCACACCGTCTTGTTGACGCCGGCAATCCCGGCATTGTTGACGAGGATGTCGATCTTGCCGAACGCTTTCAGGGTCTCGTCGCGCGTCTTCTCGACCGCGGCGAGGTCGGAGACGTCGACCTTGAAGGTAGAGACGGCGTTGCCGATTTCTTTCGCCGTCTTCTCGGCGAGCGGCGCGTCATGATCCCAGATCGCGACCTTGGCGCCGGAGGCAACAAAACGCTCGGTGATGGCGCGGCCGAAACCTTGTGCGCCACCGGTGACCACGGCAGTTCGGCCGTTGAGATCGATCCTGTTCATGAGACTACTCCCTACAGCGTCCAGCCGCCATCGATGATGTGGGCGACGCCTGTCGTGAACGCGCTTTCGTCGCTGGCGAGATAGACGGCCAGCGAGGCGATTTCTTCAGCCGTACCGAGCCGGCCCATCGGCTGGCGGCTGACGAACATCTCGCGGCCGCCGGGACCGGCCGCCGCGGCGCGGTTGAGCATCGACGGCGTCTCGATGGTGCCGGGGCAGATGCAGTTGCAGCGAATGCCCCTGGTGATGAAATCGGCGGCGACCGCGCGCGTCAGCGCCGCGACCGCGGCCTTGGTGGCACCATAGACGTAGCGGTTGGGAGCAGCCTTGAACACGCCGGCGGCCGAGGAGATGTTGACGATCGAACCTTTTCCCCGCTCCAGCATGCCCGGCAGGAATGCCCGCAGCGTGCGGTGCATCGATTTGACGTTGAGGTCGAAGGAAAAATCCCAGTCTTCGTCGGAGCAGTCCAGCACGGTGCCGTTATGCACGAAGCCGGCGGCGTTGAGCAGGATGTCGACCGGGCCCGCGCGCTTTGCCATCGCGGTGACCGCGGCCGTGTCGCGCGCATCGAGCCGCGCCACCTCAGTGACGCCCTCGCTCTTGAGCGCGGCCAGCCCCTTCTCGTCGATATCGGTCGCAAACACCGCGGCTCCCTCGCGTGCAAAGGCGAGCGCCGATGCCCGCCCGATTCCCGCCGCGCCCGCGGTCACGAATGCGCGTTTGCCCTTGAGGCGGTCTGACATGTCGTTCTCCTTAAGCAGTATTTTTGGGCGCCTTCAACGTCGTCCCTGCGAACGCAGGGACCCATACGCCGCGGCGTCTCGTTTAGGCAATATGTTAGAGGCCTTTTTACATCGTCGAGGCCGGTGGCTATGGGTCCCTGCGTTCGCAGGGACGACGAAGCAGCCTAATGATTATCCCGCGCCACGCCGACCTTGCCTGCGATGTCGTGATAGCGGGTGGCGAATTCCATGCAGGCGCCGGTGGCCTGCTGGCCGACGGTGGAGCGGTAGAGTTCCTGCCATGGCGTCTGGTTGGCCGGATATTTGAAGCCGCCACTGGCTTTCAGCTCGGCGCGGCGCTTCTTCAACTCCGCATCCGAGATCAGGATGTTGGCGCTGCCCTTGTTGAGGTCGATGCGGACCTTGTCGCCTGTCTTCAGGATCGCCAGCCCGCCATCGGCGGCGGCTTCCGGCGTGGCGTTGAGGATCGACGGCGAGCCCGAGGTGCCGGACTGGCGGCCATCGCCGATACAGGGCAATGACAGGATGCCGCGTTTGATCAGCGCCGCCGGCGGCTGCATGTTGACGACCTCGGCGCCGCCGGGATAGCCGATCGGGCCGGTGCCCCGCACGAACAGGATGCAGTGCTCGTCGATATCGAGCGCGGCGTCATCGATCCGGTGATGATAGTCCTCCGGGCCCTCGAACACGATGGCGCGCCCCTCGAAGGCGTTGAGATCCCCAGGCGTGATCAGATAGCGGTCGCGGAATTCCTTGGAAATCACGCTGGTCTTCATGATCGCGGAATCGAAGAGGTTGCCGCGCAACACCAGGAAACCGGCGTCCTTCACCAGCGGCTTGTCGAAACTCCAGATCACGTCGCCGTCGGGTTTCGGGGCGTTGCGGCAATTGTCGCCCATGGTGTGGCCGTTGACGGTCATGGCGCCTTCATGGATGCGCTGGTGCCGCATCAACTCGCCGACCACCGCCGGCACGCCACCGGCGCGGTGATACTCCTCGCCGAGGTAGAAGCCGGCCGGCTGCATGTTCACCAACAGCGGGATCGCGTGGCCGTATTTCTGCCAGTCGTCGATTGAGAGTTCCACGCCGATATGGCGGGCCAGTGCGTTGATGTGGATCGGCGCGTTGGTCGACCCGCCGATTGCCGAATTGACCACTATGCAGTTCTCGAACGCCTCGCGGGTCAGGATATCGGACGGTTTTAGATCCTCCCAGACCATCCCGACGATGCGTGTCCCCGTCTCATAGGCGATCTGGCCGCGCTCGCGATAGGGGGCGGGGATGGCGGCGCAGCCCGGCAGCGACATCCCCAAGGCTTCCGCCAGCGAATTCATGGTCGAGGCGGTGCCCATGGTGTTGCAGTGGCCGACCGACGGCGCCGAGGAGGCCACGATGTTCATGAACTCTTCGTAGTCGATTTCGCCGGCGGCGAGCTGCTCGCGCGCTTTCCAGACCACGGTTCCCGAACCGGTGCGCTCGCCCTTGAACCAGCCGTTCAGCATCGGCCCTCCCGACAGCACGATCGCCGGCATATTGACGGTGGCGGCCGCCATCAGGCAGGCGGGCGTCGTCTTGTCGCAGCCGGTGGTCAGGACCACCCCGTCGAGGGGATAACCGAACAGGATTTCGACCAGGCCGAGATAGGCAAGGTTGCGGTCGAGCGCCGCGGTCGGGCGTTTGCCGGTTTCCTGGATCGGGTGCATCGGAAATTCCATCGCAATCCCGCCGGCGGCGCGGATTCCCTCGCGCACCCGGTGCGCCAGCTCGATGTGATGGCGGTTGCACGGCGACAGGTCGTTGCCGGTTTGGGCGATGCCGATGATCGGCTTGCCGGCTTGCAGTTCCTGCCGGGTCAGGCCGTAATTGAGGTAGCGCTCCAGATAGAGCGCGGTCATCCCGGGATTGTGAGGGTTGTTGAACCATTCCTGGGAGCGAAGTTTGCGTCTGACGACGCCGGTCAGCGGCTTGTTCATTGTTTCTCCCGCAGCGCACACGCCTTCTTTTTGTGCGTCATTTTCGGTTTGGCGCTGGATGTTTGCATGTCAATGCCCGCTTCGCAACGCCGATGGGAACGGTAACCAACTACGACTTTGATCCAAGGACACCAGCAAAAAATTCTGCTATGACCCCCGCCGATGAAAGGGGCGGCTACCAAGCCAAACCCGTTGGCCTTGCATGTGTTTTGGGAGGGGAATTGATGTCGTCGGTGCAAATTCGCGACGTGCGGAAATCGTTTGGCGGCTTCGAGGTGCTGCACGGCGTGTCCATCCCGATTGAGGATGGCGCCTTCGTGGTGCTGGTCGGCCCGTCCGGCTGCGGCAAATCGACCTTGCTGCGGATGCTCGCAGGGCTCGAAAACATCACCTCCGGGACGATTTCGATCGGCGACCGCGTCGTCAACAATGTCCAGCCCAAGGAACGCGACATCGCGATGGTGTTCCAGAATTATGCGCTCTATCCGCATATGACGGTCGCCGACAATATGGGATTCTCCTTAAAACTGCGCGGCGCCAGCGCGACGGAAATCAGCAAGGGCGTCAATCGCGCCGCGGAAATCCTCGCGCTGACGCCGCTGCTCGAGCGCTATCCCCGGCAATTGTCGGGCGGCCAGCGCCAGCGCGTCGCGATGGGCCGCGCCATCGTCCGCGACCCCCAAGTGTTTCTGTTCGACGAGCCCTTGTCCAACCTCGATGCCAAGCTGCGGGTGGCGATGCGCACCGAAATCAAGGAACTGCATCAGCGTCTGAAGACCACCACCGTCTATGTCACCCACGACCAGATCGAGGCCATGACGATGGCCGACAAGATCGTGGTGATGCATGACGGCATCGTCGAGCAGATGGGCTCGCCGCTGGAACTCTATGACCGGCCGGAAAATCAGTTCGTCGCCGGCTTCATCGGTTCACCTGCAATGAATTTCCTCAAGGGCAAGCTTGCTGCCAACGGCAGCGGCCCCGGATTTGTCGGGCCGAACGGCATCAAGCTGCCGCTGGCCTCAGCGCCCGCCAATTCCGACGGCAAGCCCGCGGTCTACGGCATCCGGCCCGAGCATTTCACCATCGCCGACGACGGTGCCGACGCCGAGATCGTGGTGGTCGAGCCGACCGGCTCGGAAACCCAAGTGATCGCCAAGCTCGGCGGCGAACAGGTCATCGCCGTGTTCCGCGAGCGCCATCAGTTCAATCCGGGCGACAGGGTCCGGCTGAAACCGGATCCCTCGCTCGTTCACCTGTTCGACGAGACCACCGGCAAGCGATTGAACGCCTAGAACCAAATCAAAAACACCAAACGGAGGAAGACACGATGCATGACTTTACCCGCCGCACGCTGCTGCAGGGCGGCACCGCGCTGGCGACGGCCGGTGCGCTGACCGGACCGGCCCTGTTCAACTTTGCCAAGGCCTGGGCGGATACTTCGCCGTGGAAGGCAGAGCAGGGCGCCAAGCTGACGGTGATGCGCTGGAAGCGTTTCGTGCCGGCCGAGGATGACGCGTTCAACGAGATGGTCGCAGCCTTCAAGGCCGCCACCGGCACCGACATGAACGTGTTCAGCGAGTCCTTCGAGGACGTGCAGCCCAAAGCATCGGTCGCCGCCAATACCGGCTCGGGCCTTGATCTCGCCTGGGGCCTGCACACGCTGCCGCAACTGTTCCCGACCAAGGTACTGCTGATGAACGACGTCGCCGATTACCTCGGCAAGAAATACGGCGGCTGGACCGATGCGGCGGCCAAGACCTGCAAGCACGGCAATGACTGGCTCGGCATTCCCGTCGCGACCATCGGCGGCTACATGACCTACCGCAAGTCGGCCACCGACAAGGCGGGCTTCAGCAGCTTCCCGACGGATTTCCCGGGCTTCCTCGCGATGTGCAAGGCGCTCAAGGCGAACAATACACCGGCCGGCTTTGCGCTCGGCCACGCCACCGGCGACGCCAATGGCTGGCTGCACTGGGTGTTGTGGGGCCACGGCGCTTATACCGTCGACAAGGACGACAAGGTCATCATCAATTCGCCGGAGACGGTGAAGGCGCTGGAATATTGCAAGGAGCTCTCGGACACCTTCATTCCCGGTGTGGCGTCCTGGAACGACTCCTCCAACAACAAGGCGTTCCTCTCGGGCGAACTCTATTGCACCGCCAACGGCATCTCGATCTATGTCGCCGCCAAGGACGATCCGACCAAGAAGGATCTGGCCGAGGACACCTATCACGCGCTGTGGCCGGTCGGCCCGGTCGGCCACCCCACGGAACTGCAGCTCGCGGTTCCGATCCTGGCGTTCAACTTCACCAAATATCCGAACGCGGCGAAGGCCTTCATCGCCTTCATGCTGGAGAAGGAAAATTACGACAAGTGGCTGTCCGGCGCGCGGGGTTACCTGACCCACACGCTGAACGCTTATGATAACTCGCCGGTGTGGACGGCGGACCCGAAGAACGCGGTGTTCGCGCAAGCCAGCAAGCGCGCGCTGCCGGCGTCCGGCATCGGCACCCCCGGCGAGAAGGCCGCGACCGCGATCGCCGACTTCCTGGTGGTCGACATGTTCGCCAACTACTGCACCGGCACCAAGGACGCCAAGAGCTCGATTTCGGACTGCGAGCGACAGTTGAAGCGCATCTATCGCTAGGACTACAATCGGGCGGCCCGCAATCAGCTTGCGGACCGCCCGATCGCCGCCACGACCGGATATTCTGACGCCTGCACCGGTGAAGACGGCATCGCTGTTACAAAGGGATTTCGTCAATGGCTGACATCGCACTGCAAACCCGCATCGCCAAGACGCAGATCCGCGAGGCCACGGCATGGGACCAACTCAAGACCAACAGGAATTGGCTCGGGTTCTGGTTCATGCTGCCGGCGATGGGGTTTTTGATCTTCTTCCTGGCCTATCCGCTGGGGCTCGGTATCTGGATGTCCTTCACCGACGCCAAGATCGGCCGTCCCGGTGAATTCATCGGCACCGAGAACTACGAGTGGCTGTGGGGCGATTCGATCTTCTGGCTCTCGGTCTTCAACACGCTGCTCTACACCTCGGTTGCCAGCGCCATCAAATTCGCGGTCGGTCTCTATCTGGCGCTGTTGTTGAACGAGAACATGCCGTTCAAGGCGATGCTGCGGGCGATGGTGCTGATCCCCTTCATCGTGCCGACCGTGCTGTCGGCGCTGGCGTTCTGGTGGATTTTCGACTCCCAATTCTCGATCATCTCGTGGTCGCTGAAACATCTCGGCCTGATCACGCAAAACATCAACTTTCTCGGCGACGTCACCTGGGCCCGTATTTGCGTGATCTTCGTCAATATCTGGCGCGGCGTGCCCTTTGTCGCGATCACGCTCCTGGCGGGCCTGCAGACCGTGCAGCCTTCGCTCTACGAGGCGGCAACCCTCGACGGCGCCAGCAAATGGGAGATGTTCCGCTACATCACCTATCCGCTGCTGACCCCCATCATCGCGGTCGTGATGACGTTCTCGGTGCTGTTCACGTTCACCGACTTCCAGCTGATCTGGGCGATGACCCGCGGCGGGCCGGTCAACGCCACGCACCTGATGGCGACATTGTCCTACCAGCGCGCGATCATTGCCGGACAGCTAGGGGAGGGCGCGGCGATCTCGAGCGCGATGATCCCGTTCCTGCTCGCGGCCATCATGATCTCCTGGTTCGGGCTGCAGCGCAGGAAATGGCAACAGGGTGAGAATAATGACTGACGTTCCCGCCCCCAAGCTCGATCTCAAATCCGTGCTGTCGGGCACCTCGCCGACGGTTGCGATGGACGACCATAGCGAGGGCATGAGCTATCTGCAGTCGCTGCCGCGGCGCCTGGTCACGCTCTATCTGCCGCTGTCGATCATCGTGATCATCCTGCTATTCCCGTTCTACTGGATGGGGCTGACGGCGATCAAACCGGACGACCAGCTGCTCGACCTCGACAAGTTCAATCCGTTCTGGACCTGGAACCCGACCTTCAAGCATATCCACAAGCTGTTGTTCGAAAGCTATTATCCGCACTGGCTGTGGAACACGATGTATGTGGCGATCTGTGCCACCATCCTGTCGATCTTCGCCAGCGTGCTGGCGGCCTATGCGATCGTGCGGCTGCGCTACCGGGGCGCGCAATGGGTGGGCGGGTTGATCTTCCTGTCCTATCTGGTGCCGCCCTCGATCCTGTTCATTCCGCTTGCGACCGTCGTATTCCAGTACGGCCTGTTCGACTCGCCGCTGGCGCTGATCCTGACCTATCCGACCATCCTGATCCCGTTCTCGACCTGGCTGTTGATGGGCTATTTCAAGACGATTCCCTTCGAGCTCGAGGAATGCGCGCTGATCGACGGCGCCAGCCGCTGGCAGATCCTGATCAAGATCGTGCTGCCGCTCGCGATTCCCGGCCTGATCTCGGCCTTCATCTTCTGCTTCACGCTGTGCTGGAACGAGTTCATCTATGCGCTCACCTTCCTGCAATCGACCCAGAACAAGACGGTTCCGGTCGCGATCGTCAATGAATTCGTCGACGGCGACATCTATCGCTGGGGCTCGCTGATGGCGGGTGCGTTGTGCGGCTCGCTGCCGCTGGTGATCCTCTATGCGTTCTTTGTCGAGCACTATGTGTCGGCGATGACAGGTGCGGTGAAAGAGTGAGCGGGCGGGCCCGCCGTACGCTCGAACCTCATCCTTCGAGACGCATCGCTTACGCGATGCTCCTCAGGATGAAGTAACAGGAGTTGGGTTCTTGCACATTCTGGTACTCGGCGCGGCCGGCATGGTCGGCCGCAAATTGACCGAGCGGCTGTTGCGCGACGGTCGTCTCGGCAAGCGCGATATCAGCCGCATGACGCTGCAGGACGTGGTCGCGCCGGCAAAACCCGACAGAGCGGGGTTTCCGGTCGATGTCGTGGCGGGCGATTTTGCCGTCGCCGGTTTCGCCGAAAAGCTGGTCGCAGGCCGTCCCGACGTGATCTTCCATCTGGCCGCGATCGTCTCCGGCGAGGCCGAGCTTGATTTCGACAAGGGCTATCGCATCAATCTCGACGGCACGCGGATGCTGCTGGACGCAATCCGGCTGGCTGGCGGCGGCTACAAGCCCAGGATCGTGTTCACGTCCTCGATCGCGGTATTCGGCGCGCCGTTTCCGGACAAGATCGGCGACGAATTCTTCCACACGCCGCTGTTGAGCTATGGCACCCAGAAGGCGATCGACGAGCTGTTACTGGCGGATTATTCGCGCCGCGGCTTCATGGACGGCATCGGCATTCGCCTCCCGACCGTCTGCATCCGCCCCGGCCTGCCCAACAAGGCGGCCTCCGGCTTCTTCTCCAACATCCTGCGCGAACCCTTGGCCGGGAAGGAAGCTGTGCTGCCGGTGTCCGAGGACGTCCGCCACTGGCACGCCACGCCGCGCTCGGCGGTCGGCTTCCTGCTCCACGCCGCGACGATGGACAGCACTGCCGTCGGCGCCCGCCGCAACCTCACCATGCCCGGCCTTTCCGCCACCGTCGGCGAACAGATCGCAGCCCTGAAGCGGGTGGCGGGCGACAAGGTGGCAGCGAGGATCAAGCGCGAGCCCGACCCGTTCATCATGGGGATCGTCGCCGGCTGGCCGCGCGATTTCGACCCCAAGCGGGCGCTCGGGCTCGGCTTCACCACGGCCGAAAAGACCTTCGACGACATCATCCGGATACACATCGAGGACGAACTTGGCGGCAAGTTCGTGCCCTGATTGGCGGATGCGGTCATGACGAGAGTGGCCAGCATCGGCGAGTGCATGATCGAGTTGAAGCAGGCTGAGAACGGTCTCTATTCGCGCGGCTATGGCGGCGACACGCTCAATACCGCCGTCTATCTCGCCCGTCTCGGCATCGAGGTCGACTACATCACCGCGCTCGGCGACGATCCCATGAGCGACGAGATGATCGCCGGCTGGGCGGCCGAAGGCGTCGGCACCAGCCGCGTCGCGCGGCTGAACGGCAAATTGCCGGGAATCTATCTGATCAAGACGGATGACGCGGGTGAGCGGCGGTTCTTTCACTGGCGCGAAAGCGCGGCGGCCCGCAGCCTGATGGATCTGCCCGAGACCGACGATATCCTGGATTCGCTTTCGACCTATGACGTCGTCTATCTCTCGGCCATCACGCTGTCGATCTACAGCGCAGCGGGCCGGACGAAATTGTTCGGCGCGCTCCGTCGCGCCCGCGAGCATGGCGCCCACATTGCTTTCGACACCAACTTCCGTGTCCGCGGCTGGCCCGATCTCGACGTCGCGCGGGCGGTCTTCGCGCAAGCGTTTGCCGAATCCGATATAGTGCTGGCTTCGAGCGAGGATTTGCTGCCGCTCTATGCCGGCGACAACGACGACCAGCTGCTGGCGCGCATCCCGTGCCGCGAGGCCGTGCTGAAGCTTCTGAAGCCGGCGAGCATCGTGCGGTTCGAAGGGGTTGCGAAAGCGGTAAGGGCGGAACCTGTGACGCAGCCCGTCCTCGATACCACGGCAGCGGGCGACAGTTTCTCCGCGGCCTATATCGCCGCACGGCTTGTGGGTGCCGAGCCGGTTGAGGCGGCGCGGGCCGGGCATTGTCTGGCCGGCGTCGTGGTTTGTTATGCCGGCGCGATCATCCCCCGCTCGGCGATGCCGGCGACCGCATCGCTCGGCGCGTCTTCCACTTGCAAGGCCTCGCGATGACAGCGAAACGGGAAAAACTGGCTGCAATGTTCCGGCAGGCCACGGTCATTCCGGTGCTCACCATCGAGCGCGTCGAAGACGCCGTTCCTCTCGCCAGGGCACTCGTCGCCGGCGGCGTGCGGGTGCTGGAAGTGACGCTGCGCACGCCAGTGGCGATTGACGCCGCCAAGGCAATCATGGCCGAGGTACCCGACGCCATCGTCGGCATTGGCACCATCCTGAATGCAAATGATCTGGCGCGCGCCGAAGCGCTCGGCGTTCAATTTGGCATCAGCCCCGGCATCACGCCCGAGTTGTTGCAGGCCGCCTCGGCAAGCCGCTTGCCCTTCGCGCCGGGGATTGCGACGGCATCCGAATTGATGCAGGCGCTGGCTCATGGCTTCGATCTCGTCAAGTTTTTTCCCGCGGAGCAGTCCGGCGGCATCAAGGCGCTGCGTGCGCTGGCCGGGCCATTTCCGGATGTGCTGATTTGTCCGACCGGCGGCATTGGCGAGGCCAATGCGGCGTCGTGGTTGAATGAGCCGAACGTGGTCGCGGTCGGCGGTTCCTGGCTCTGCCCGGCCGCGGAGATCAGGTCCGGCAACTGGGCCGGCATAACTGCCATCTGCGAGCGCAGCATGAAATCGCTGAAACCGGCGCATAGATAGGTTAAAAGCCGTCTCAGCCAGACAGGGAGAACGACCATGACAGCCAGCATCGTCGGATGGGCGCACACGCCATTCGGCAAGTTCGACACCGAAACCGTGGAAAGCCTGGTGGTCAAGGTCGCCAACGAGGTGCTGGCGGACGCCGGCATTTCGGCTGCCGATGTCGACGAAATCGTGCTCGGGCATTTCAATGGCGGCTTCTCGCCACAGGATTTTACGGCCTCGCTGGTCCTGCAGGCCGATCCGGCCTTCCGTTTCAAGCCGGCGACGCGGGTGGAAAATGCCTGCGCGACGGGGTCGGCGGCCGTGCATCAGGGCATCCGGGCGATTGCTTCGGGCGCGGCCAGGATCGTGCTGGTGGTCGGCGTCGAGCAGATGACGCGCACACCTTCGGCCGAGATCGGGAAGAACCTGCTGAAAGCATCCTATCTGCCCGAGGACGGCGACACGCCCGGCGGCTTTGCCGGTGTGTTCGGCAGAATCGCACAGTCCTACTTCCAGAAATATGGCGACCAGTCCGATGCGCTGGCGATGATCGCCGCGAAAAACCACAAGAACGGCGTCGCCAATCCTTACGCGCAGATGCGCAAGGATTTTGGCTTCGAATTCTGCCGCGCTGAAAGCGAGAAGAACCCGTTCGTGGCGGGTCCCCTGAAACGCACCGATTGCTCGCTGGTATCGGACGGCGCCGCCGCGCTGGTGCTGACCGACACCGAGACCGCGAAAACCATGGGCAAGGCGGTCAACATCCGCGCCACCGCCCATGCCCAGGATTTCCTGCCGATGTCGAAGCGCGACATCCTGCAATTCGAAGGCTGCACCGTGGCCTGGCAGCGCGCGCTGCAATCGGCCGGCGTGCAGCTCTCCGATCTCTCCTTCGTCGAAACCCACGACTGCTTCACCGTCGCCGAGCTGATCGAGTATGAGGCGATGGGCCTGACGCCGCGCGGGCAGGGCGCCCGCGCCATCAAGGAAGGCTGGACCCAGAAGGACGGCAAACTGCCGGTCAATCCCTCGGGCGGGCTGAAGGCCAAGGGCCATCCGATCGGCGCCACCGGCGTCTCCATGCATGTGATGACCGCGATGCAGCTCGCCGGTCAGGCGCCCGAGGGCATGCAGATCAAGAACGCGAAGCTTGCGGGCATCTTCAACATGGGCGGGGCGGCGGTTGCGAACTACGTGTCGCTGCTGGAGCCGGTGAAGTAAATCCGTAGGGTGGGCAAAGGCGCTCTTCGCGCCGTGCCCACCATCGGTGCAGGCGACGAAAGATTGGTGGGCTCGCTTCGCTTAGCCCACCCTACGCAGCCCCTCTGCATACGCCCATACGCCGGCCGCCCTTGATCTTGCCGGCGCGCTGCCGTTACTAGACCCGAGAGAACAGCGCCGCATGCGCGCATCGGGAGCGAACGAAACCATGGGACCGCTGGAGGGCGTCAAGGTCATCGACATGACGACCGTGCTGATGGGGCCCTATGCCACCCAGATGCTCGGCGATTACGGTGCCGACGTCATCAAGGTCGAGACACCTGACGGCGACGTCACCCGCCTGATCGGTCCGACCCGGCATCCCGGCATGGGTCCGGTGTTCCTCAACACCAACCGCAGCAAGCGCTCGATCGTGCTCGACCTGAAGAAGCCGGCGGGGCGTGACGCCGTGCTGCGGCTGATCGCGTCGAGCGATGTGCTGGTCTATAACGTGCGCCCTCAGGCGATGTCGCGGCTGCAGCTCGGCTACGATGATGTTTCGAAGATCAACCCGCGGCTGATCTATGCCGGCGTGTTCGGTTTTGGGCAGGACGGGCCCTATGCCGCAAAACCCGCCTATGACGATCTGATCCAGGGCGCGACCGCGTTGCCGGCGCTGATGGCGCAGACCAGCGACGGCGTGCCGCGCTATGTGCCGAATGCGCTGGTCGATCGCATCGTAGGGACGCATGCGGTCGGCGCGATCTGCGCCAGTCTGGTGCATCGCGACCGCACCGGGCGCGGCCAGCGGCTGGATATTCCGATGTTCGAGACGATGGCGGGCTTTGTCATGGGCGATCACATGGGCGGGCTGACCTATGAGCCGCCGCTCGACCGCGGCGGCTACGCGCGGCATCTGTCGCGCGACCGGCGGCCCTACAAAACCTCGGACGGCTATATCTGCGTCATCGTCTACAACGACAAGCAGTGGGAGAACTTTTTCAAAGCCACCGGCCGTGACGACTTGCGTGGCGATCCCAAATTTACGACTTTCGCCGGGCGCTCCACCAATATCGATACGGTCTATGCCGAACTCGCCCGGATCTTCCAGACGCGGACAACGGCCGAATGGACCGAACTGCTCGAAAAGGCCGACGTGCCTGTGATGCCGATGCATGATCTCGAAAGCATCCTGCAGGACCCGCATCTGGTCGCAACGAATTTCTTTCCAGTGGTCGATCATCCGACCGAAGGAAAGATCCGCAACATGAAGGTGTCCGCCACCTGGTCGGAGACGGCGGTCGAATCGACGCGGCTGGCGCCGCGGCTCAACGAGCATGGTGCGGAGATTTTGCGTGAGGCCGGCTTCTCCGCCGAGGAGATCGCCGCGCTGGTGCGCGACGGCGTGACCAAAGTCGCGGCCCCGGGGGATTGAAACATGGATTTCGCGCTCACCGCCAACCAGGAATCGATCCGCGACGCCGTGGCAAAAGTCTGCGCGCGCTTCGACGATGCCTATTGGCTCAGAAAGGACAAGGAGGGCGGCTATCCCGCCGACTTTCACAAGGCGCTGGCCGATGCCGGCTGGCTCGGCATCTGCATCCCCGAGGCCTATGGCGGATCGGGGCTGGGCATCCTCGACGCCGCGATCATGATGCGGGCAATAGCCGAATCCGGCGCCGGCATGTCGGGGGCATCGGCCGTGCACATGAACGTGTTCGGGCTCAATCCGGTGGTCGTGTTCGGCACCGAGGAGCAGTGCCGGCGGATGTTGCCGGGAATCGTCGATGGCACGCAGCGGTCGTGCTTTGCCGTCACCGAACCCAATACCGGGCTCAACACCACGCAACTGAAGACCCGCGCGGTGCGGTCGGGCAACAAATATGTCGTCAACGGCCAAAAAGTCTGGATTTCGACTGCGCAGGTCGCCGAAAAGATATTGCTGCTGGCGCGCACCACGCCGCTGGAAGAGGTGAAGAAACCGACCCACGGCTTGAGCCTGTTCTATACCGATTTCGATCGCAGCCGCATCGCTGTCCACGAAATCGAGAAGATGGGCCGCAAGGCGGTGGATTCCAACGAACTGTTCATCGAGAATTTTGAAATTCCCGTCACCGATCGCCTCGGTGAGGAAGGCCGCGGTTTCGAGTACATCCTGCACGGCATGAATCCGGAGCGCATCCTGATCGCGGCCGAAGCCGTGGGACTCGGCAAGGTGGCGCTGGCGCGCGCGGCGGCCTACGCGAAAGAGCGCAACGTATTCAACCGCCCGATCGGCAAGAATCAAGCCATCCAGCATCCGCTGGCGCAGAATTGGATGGAACTGGAGGCCGCCTGGCTGATGACGCTGCAGGCCGGCTGGCAATACGATCAGGGCATGCCGTGTGGACCTGCAGCCAATGCGGCAAAATACCTCGCCGCCGAAGCTGGCTATCACGCCTGCGAGCAGGCGGTGATGACCCATGGCGGCTTCGGCTACGCCAAGGAATTTCATGTCGAGCGCTATCTGCGCGAATCCCTGATCCCGCGCATCGCCCCGATTAGCCCGCAGCTCATTCTCAGTTTTATTGCCGAGAAGGTGCTGGGCCTGCCGAAGTCGTATTGATGTTGGCTCCGTTCTCTCCTTCCGTCATTCCGGGGCGATGCGAAGCATCGAACCCGGAATCTCGAGATTCCGGGTTCGCATCTTCGATGCGCCCCGGAATGACGACAGGAGTCGTACTCACGTGAGCTTCATCACCGGCGTCGGCCTCACATCCTACGGCAAACATGAGGGCTCATCCTCGCTCGACCTCATGAGCAAGGCAGCAGAACTCGCCATATCAGATGCCGGCCTGAAACGCGCCGACATCGACGGCGTGCTCTGCGGCTACTCCACCGTGTCTCCGCACATCATGCTGGCAACCGTGTTTGCCGAGCATTTTGGCATTCGCCTGGCCTACGCGCATGCCGTGCAGGTCGGCGGCGCGACCGGGCTTGCCATGACGATGCTGGCGCATCATCTGGTCGAGGCCAAGGTGACAAGACATGTCCTGGTGGTTGGCGGCGAGAACCGGCTGACCGGGCAGAGCCGCGACGCCTCGATCCTGGCGCTGGCACAGGTCGGGCATCCCCAATACGAAGTGCCGCTGGGTCCGACCATCCCAGCCTATTACGGCCTCGTCGCCTCGCGATACATGCATGAATACGGTGTGACGCAGCAGGACCTCGCCGAATTCGCGGTGCTGATGCGCGCCCACGCCTGCACGCATCCCGGCGCGCAGTTCCATGAGCCGATCACGGTCGCCGACGTTATGGCTTCGAAACCGGTGGCGTTGCCGCTGAAATTGCTGGATTGCTGTCCCGTGTCGGACGGCGGCGCGGCTTTCATCGTCAGCTTTGAGCCGACCGGGCAGGCGCATGTGCGCGTGCGCGGCTGCGCCCAGGCGCATACGCATCAGCATGTCACGGCGATGCCTGCTTTGAGCGAACTCGGCGCCGAGATCGCGATTGCACGTGCCAGACAAGCCGCCGGCGTCGCGATATCGGATGTGCGCTACGCCGCGGTTTACGACAGTTTCACCATTACGCTCGCCATGCTGCTGGAGGACCTTGGCCTCGCCGGGCGCGGCGAGGCGGCGGCGCGGGTACGAGCGGGGCATTTCAATCGCGACGGCGCGATGCCGCTCAACACCCATGGCGGCTTGCTGAGTTACGGCCATTGCGGCGTCGGCGGCGCGATGGCGCATCTGGTCGAAACGCATCTGCAGATGACCGGGCGCGCCGGAAATCGCCAGGTGCGCGACGCCTCGATGGCGCTGCTGCACGGCGATGGCGGCGTGCTGTCGTCGCATGTCAGCATGTTCCTGGAGCGGGTGCGATGACCGAAGCCAGGCTCGCCGACTGGACCACCGGCGCGGAAGCGATCGTCTATCAGTCCTGCGCGGCTTGCGGCACAAAACAATATTTCCGCCGCAGTTTTTGTTGCGCCTGTGGCGCGCCGGACCCTGAACAAAGGCGCGCCAGCGGTGAGGGCACGGTCTACGCCACTTCGCTGGTCTGCCGTGCCGCGACCCCGGAGACGCGCGCGCATATCCCCTACAACATCATCCTGGTCGACGCTTCCGAGGGCTTTCGCATGATGGCCCATGGCGACAACGATCTTGCGATCGGCGATCGCGTGATTGCGCGGTTCACATCATTCGCCGGCCGCCTCGTTCCCTATTTCGAAAAGGCAAAATCATGAGCCGTCTCAGGGCAGCCCTCGATCCGCGTTCGGTCGCCATCATCGGCGCCTCGGAAAACCCCAACAAGGTCGGCGGCAGACCGGTGCACTACTTCGACAAGTTCGGCTTCAAGGGCAGGATTTTTCCGATCAATCCGTCGCGCTCCGAAGTGCAGGGTTACAAATGCTTCAAGAGCCTCGACGACCTGCCGGAGGCGCCCGAAATGGTGATCGTCGCGGTCGCCGGCGACAACGCCATCGGCGCCGTGGAGGACTGCGCCGCGCACGGCGTCAAGATCGCCGTCGTGATGGCGTCGGGTTTCGGCGAGGTCGACGCGGTCGCCGGCAAGGCGAAGGAACGCCGCATGGTGGAAGCCGCGCACAAGGCCGGCATGCGCATCGTCGGGCCGAATTCGCAAGGCCTGGCCAATTTCGGCACCGGCGCGATCGCCAGCTTCTCCACCATGTTCATGGATATGGAGCGGTCAGAGGGGCATGTCGCAATGCTGAGCCAGAGCGGCGCGCTGTCGACGGTGCCGGTCGGCTTCCTGCGCCAGCGCAACATCGGCGTCCGCCACACCCACGCGACCGGCAACGACGCCGACATTTCCGTCGGCGAACTGGCGGTCGCGGTCGCCGAGGATCCCGAAGTCAAGTTGCTGCTGCTCTATCTCGAAAGCATCCCGGAGAAGAAGTATCTCGAGGAACTCGCGGCCTTGGCGCTTGATCGCGATCTCCCCATCATCGCGCTAAAATCCGGGCGTTCCGAAGCGGGACGGCAGGCGGCGCAGTCGCATACCGGCGCGCTCGCCAATGAGGATCGCGTGGTCGATGCCTTCTTCGAGCATCACGGGATCTGGCGCGCGCCCGACATGCGCGGGCTGGTGGAGGCGACCGAACTTTATCTGAAGGGTTGGAAACCGCGGGGCAGGCGGCTGGTGGCGATCAGCAATTCCGGCGCGGTCTGCGTCTTGACCGCGGATGCCGCGACCGCCGTCGGCATGCCGATGGCAAAACTCGCCGCCGAGACCGACAAGAAGCTCAAAACCATCCTGCCGAGTTTCGCCACCACCACCAACCCGATCGATCTGACGGCGGCGCTATTGTCCAACGGCCGGCTGTTCGGCGACATCCTGCCGGTGCTTGCCGAAGACCCCGCGGCGGATGCGTTTCTGATCGGCATTCCCGTCGCCGGTCCCGGTTATGACGTCGACGCCTTTGCCCGCGACTCCGCCTCCTTCGGCAGGCAGACCGGCAAGCCGGTGGTGATATCGGCGACCCAACGCAGTGTCGCCGATCAGTTCGCATCCGAAGGGCTGTCGGTATTTCCAACCGAGACCGAGGCGGTCACTGCGCTGCATCAGTTCCTGGCGCATCGCGAGTTGATGGCGCGCACGCTGGCGCGCAAGGCGCAGCGGACGGAGACGAGCCCGCCGATGATTGCGTCCACCGCTACGACCATGCTGAACGAGGCCGACAGCCTCGCTTTGCTGGCGGCGCGCGGCATTGCCGTCGTGCCGTACCGGCTGTGCCGGTCGCGCGCCGAAGCCGTCGCTGCGTTCGAGACCATCGGCGGTCCGGTCGTGGTCAAGGGCTGCTCGGCCGATATCGCGCACAAGTCCGAACTCGGGCTGGTGAAACTTGGCGTCCGGACCCGCGAGGAGGCCGGCGAGGTCTGGGCGCAGATGGAGGACATCATCCGCAGGCATGGCGCGCGGTTCGACGGCGTCATCGTCGCGGCGATGGCGAGCGGCCGTCGCGAGATCATGATCGGGGCGCATCGCGATCCCGTCTTTGGGCCGGTGGTCGCGGTCGGCGACGGCGGCAAATATGTCGAGATTTTTCGCGACACCGCGCTGCTGCTGCCGCCATTCTCGATGGATGATGCCAAGGCGGCGCTCGGCAGCTTGCGGATCGCGCCGTTGTTGGCCGGCGTGCGCGGCGAGCCGCCGATGGATCTCGAGGCGCTCGGCGGCGCCGTGGTGAAGATCGGTGAGCTGATGCTCGACCCCGCGGCCAAAGTAATGAGCCTCGATCTCAACCCGGTGCTGCTCGACAGCGCCGGGAAAGGCTGCGTCGTGGTCGATGCCGTGGTGTTTTTGGGATAGGGGCTTGGTGTTGCGTTCCCCGGACGCTGCGCGGCGCGAAGCGGTGCGCAGCTGATCCGGGGTCCATGTTGATTGACTCGCGAGTGGGTCCCGGCTCTGCGGAGCAGCGCGAAGAGCGCTGCACCGCGTCCGGGACACGGGATTACCGCCAGTAAAACACAAAGCTGGCGATGACGAGCATGGCCGTCACCGCCAGCATTTGCGCGAGTGCTTCCGAGGCTGCCCTTTTGCTGGCTTCCTTCATGCCGATCTCCCTAGACTTGGGCACCACGATTTGGGCATGACTCATCGATGCGCGAGCGCGCGCTCCGACGGTCAGATTTTTACTCGGAACACCCCACGCCGAATATCCGCTGTTTTGAGTCCCCACTCGGCGAATATCGACTGTGCCAGCGTCGGACAGTAATACGGCGGCATTTTGGCTCCGCCGCAGCCGAATTTTGCGCGCGTAGGGGAGTTTTTGAAGCGCAAATTGCGTGTTGTCGCGTTCGCGCGCGTTGCACGTCGCCGTCTGAGCGAGGTCAGAGACTGTCTCGATCGCGTTGGGCGAGATCGACTACGCGTGCGGCGTGCAACCGTTCCATCTCGCTTAACTTAGTTTCGACCTCGTCCTGATGATCGATCCTGACGACGCTCGTCAGGTCGGCCATATCACGAAACAACGCAAAGGGATTCCCAATCGCCAGCAACGGCTTCTTCATTGCGATGAAAATGGATTTGAGCTCAAAGGGAACGCTCGGTCCCGACGACAAATCGACGATCACGAATTTCGACAATCCTGCCATCGTGATCACGGTCTCGGTCATGCTGAGGCTGTCCGGTCGGCCGAAATCGAACGTCATCGGCATGTAGCCGTGGTGCGCCAGGCGTTCGCCGATCGAATTGAGCCGTTCCAGCCCGCCGTTTTCGAATCCGCCCAGCATCAAAACGCCGCGGGTATTGAGAACATTTAGCGTGTCTCTCAACTTCCTGTGGCTACTCAGATAGTAAACGAATTGCGCGAGCTCAATGTCGTCCACCATCAGCGGAATCTTGCCATCGGCGACGATCGTCGAATAGAGATCGTAGGTCCGCTCGATCACCAGCTTGCTCTGCTTCATTCCCTCGCATGTCTTCAGGTCCCACGCGGCGATGCCGTAAACTACGGTTTCAGTGATTTCGCGGACGCAGAACGACGCGCCGACGAGATTGACACGGTTGAGGTTGCAGTTGACGAACGTGGCCCCGTCGAAACTCGCGCCGCTCAGGATGGTCTTGTTGAAACGGGTGTTGCGGAACGTCGCGTTGCTGAAGTCCGCGCGCGAAAAATCGCCCTCCTCGAATTTCGTATCATCGAACACCGCACCACGAAGATTCAGGCCCTCGGCGAAGGCACCGATGATCGTTTGCCCGGAGAGATCGGCGCCGCTGAAGTCGAGGCGGTTCTGGCCCTTGATCTGTCTGCCATCGCGACCGGGGCAGTCGTACCAAAATGGACGAGCCGGCAAAAAGCCGGGATTCTGATTCCGCCACTCGTTCCAGGTCTTTGCCGCACCGACGTGGTGGCCTTCCCCTTCCTCAGACGTCATCGACGATCATCCAGATTGCAGTGGCCATCGCCCTTTAGGGCTGCGCTAAAGAGGAAAAATAGCAATCTGCACGAGTCGAGGCAATCTTTAGCTTAACTCTTGCCCGGCGCGGCGCGGATCGCCGATAGGCGCGGCCGGTTGATCTCGCGCGGACAGCCATGCATAGTCACGGACGCGCTTTCCATCGTGCGCCCCTAACCAATGATCAGAAGCCGAAAAATTGAGGTGTGCCATGGCCCGTATAGACTATTGCGATACAACCAAATCGGACGAACGTACCCGCGAAATCCTGGGCAAGAACCGCAACGCCAACATCTTTCGCATGATGGCGCACTCGCCGAAATATTTCGAACAATATTGCCGGCTCGGTGGTGCGATCCGCCACAGGGGCGAACTCGATCCGGTGGTGCGGGAACTTGCGATCACCCGCACGGGGATCCTCTGCGAGGCGCCCTACGAGGTGGTTGCGCACAAGCGCATCGGCAAGAATGTCGGCGTCACCGATGAGCAGAACGCCGCGCTCGAGGACTGGAAATCCGCAGGCTGCTTCAATGAAACGCAGCGCGCGGCGCTCGCCTTTACCGATGAGATCGTGAAGCTGCGCCGCCCCACCGACGCGACCTTCAACGCGATTGCCGCCAAACTGACGCCGGCGGCGCTGGTCGAGCTGCAGCTCTCGGTCGGCTTCTACATCATGACGTCGAAATTTCTGGAAACCTTTGCCATCGACATGCAGCCGGTGACGGAAGTGGTGTAGGCGCTACGCCGCCAGCAGCTTGTCGAATTCGGCGGGTTCCAGCGTTTTTCCCGCTTCATCTGTAATGACGACCTGCCATCCCTCGCTGGCCCAGACGCGCGCCTTGGCGATCGCGATCAGCACGCTCATCCGTTCGCACTTGACGGTCTCGTTCTCTCTTACCGCTACGATATGATAGGCCAAGTGACGCACTCCCCGAATGAACTGCGCTTGATCTGGTCACGCCGGTTTGGCCGCATTTCGCTGTCAAAATGACGATTTGGCGACAAAGCGTGGCAAAATGCGCGCCCCGCGCCGTGTCATTACTGTGACGATGCCCGCTTGCCGGAACTTACGTCGCCGACAACAGATTGACCCTCTCGTTGGCCACGATCAGCCGGTCGGCGAGCAGCTGTGCGAGATTGCGCATGATGCGTTCGCCGGTGCTCGGATGCGCCTCGCGAAAGCGCTGGAAATCGTCGAGCGGAATTTCCAGGGCGGTGACGGATTTGTCGGCCTCGACATCGGCGGAACGATGCGCTTCCAGCAGCGACATTTCGCCAAACGCCATGCCGGCGGTGATCGTCGCGAGCCTGATACCACCGGGCAGCTTGACGTGGACGACGCCGCTTCGCAGGAAAAACAGCGAACGCGCGGGTTCGCTCGCGGCGATGATCTTCTCGCCGGCGTGATAGGTCCTGATCGTGCCGAGCGCGGCGAGCCGCGCCAACTCGTCCTCATCAAGCCCGGCCAGCAGCGGTTGCTCGGACAATTCGGTCACCTCAAGCGTATCGATCGCCCCGCCATGGCGGTAGACGATCTGGTCCTCGGCCCATTCGATGGCGTCGTCGAGCACAGGGAAATTGCGCAAATTCGAGATGCCCGCGATCCACTCGCCGAGCGGTTCCCATTGCGGCGAGGCGCGCTTGATCCCGGAGATGATCACCGTGACATTGAACACGGCGAGTTCGCGAAGACCTTCGGCGAGCAGCCGTGCGCCGGCGCGGGTGATCGCGGCGACCCGGCGCAGGTCGAAGATGATGAAATGCGGCCGCGGTTTGGCGGCGAGCTGGCGCGAAACATAGTCGACGTTGGAAAAGGTCAGCGTCCCGACCAGTTCGATGACGCGGACATCACTCTGATGGGCGGCGAGAATCTTCTGCTCGTGCGGCCGGCGGCTGCGCCGCGACGGGCTTTTGCCGATATGATAGTCGGCGATGATGCTGTTGCGCGCGTCGTCGCTGCGGTTGAGCATGTGCAGATCGTAGTGCAGCGACAATGCCTCGCACACCTTGATGCCGCGGACGCTGTTGCCATGGCCGTCGAGCCGCGGCGAGTAGCTGCCGAGCCCGAGCCGCGCCGGCAGCGCCGCCAGGATGCCGCCGCCGACGCCGCTCTTGGCGGGGATGCCGACGCGATAGATCCATTCGCCGGCATAGTCGTACATGCCCGACGATGTCATCACCGACAGCGCGCGGGAAATCGCGTAAGGCGTCAGCACCTGCTCGCCTGTCACGGGGTTAATACCGCGATTGGCCAGCGTCGCGGCCATCACGGCGATATCGCGCGCCGTCACCAGCACGGAGCATTGCCGGAAATAGACCTTGAGCACCTCTGCCACGTCGTCCTTGATCACGGTGGAGTTGCGCAAGAGATAGGCGATGGCGCGGTTGCGGTCGCCGGTCGCGCTCTCGGAGGCATAGACGGCTTCGTCGATCTCGAGTTCGCGCCCGGCGAATCGGCCAAGTGCCTGGCGGATAAACTCGAAGGCGCCATCGCCTTTGGCCTGATGGATTAAGCCGGAGCAAGCGATCGCGCCGGCATTGACCATGGGATTGAAGGGATGGTTGTCGGCGTTGAGCCGGATGGAATTGAAGGGGTCGCCCGACGGCTCGACGCCGATTTGGCTTTCAACCTCGGCCGCCCCCAGCGTATCCAGCGCCAGCGCGAACACGAACGGCTTTGACATCGACTGGATCGTGAAGGGAATGCGGCTGTCGCCGACCTCATAGACATGCCCGTCCAGCGTGGCGAGGGCAATGCCGAAATGATCGGGGTCGGCCTTGCCGAGCTCGGGAATATAATTGGCGACGTTGCCGCCGGTCTCGGCGGAAAAATCGGCGTGGCAGGCGGCAAGAAACCGCAGCAGCGGCGATTTCAGGGCCGCCCAGCTGTCGGCATGTTGGGCCGCGGCCGAATGCGATGTGTTCATTGCCTTGTCCTGACGTGCGAAGTCGCTCGCGCCGGCCTGATTTTACGTCGCATCGGGCGGAGCTGATACCGGCCTGATGGCCTTATATCAGGCAGGGAGTGCGGGAACGGCGTGTCAGGTTTCGAGGATCGCCAACACCTGACCTTCCGCAACGACGTCGTCGATGCTGACGAGGATCGATTTGAGCTTTCCCGCGGCCGGCGAAGCCACCGGGATTTCCATCTTCATGGCCTCGACGAAGGCGATGTCGTCGCCATCGCCGACGTTGCCGCCGACTTCGACCGGCAGCGCGCAGACGCGCCCGGCGACCTCGGTCACGATCTTGATCTCGGGCATTGCCTTCTCCGGGACAGCCGCGGCGCGCCGGGAATGCGCGCATCGATGGGGGCGGACGCCCTCGGCTTCTTGTTGTGGCGGCAGATTGCCTGAGGTAGCTTGTTCTGCAAGTGGAATTTTGTTCCGCAATGCGGAATAAACCGGCAGGCAAAATCACATGGGAAGACGCTCGGAACGGCTTAGCAAACAGGGAATGCTCGCGAGCGATCTCACAGGCGAGGGCGACGTCATCCAGGTGGTGTCGCGCGCCTTTGACGTCCTGCGCTGCTTCGAGAGCCATGAGGCGCGGCTCGGCAATCTGGAGATTTCCAGCCGCTGCGGCCTGCCGCGTTCCACCGTGTCGCGGCTGACCCATACGCTGACCCGGATGGGACAACTGGTGTATCTGCCGCGCGACCAGAAATACCGCATCGGCCCGAGCGCGGTCGCCATGAGCACCTCGATGATGCGCGGCCTGCAATTGCGCAACCTGATCCGGTCGCGGCTGCAGGATGTCGCCGAGCAATTACCGGGAACCGTCGGCTTTGTGATTCCGGATCGTTTCAACCTGGTCTATCTCGAGGTCGGCCGCGCCGCCAATGCGCTCGGCCTGAGTTCGACCTCGGGCAGCCGCATCGCCATGGTCAGCACCGCGGCGGGACACGCCTATACCGCAGCCCTCGATCCCGAGGTGGGCGATGCGTTGCTCGCGGAAATGGAGCGCGAAATCCCGGAAGGCGCAAAACTGCTACGGCCGCGGCTGGAAGCCAACCGCCGCTTCCTGCGCGAGCACGGCTATGTCGTGGCCTGCGGCTTGTGGAGCCCACATATCAACGGCCTTGCGGTGCCGCTATGGTCGCCGCAATACCAGACCTTCGTCGTGGTCACGATCGGGCTTCTGGCGGCGATGTATGACGAGAAGCGGCTGCACAAGGAGGTCGCGCCAAAGCTACTGGAACTGAGTGCCGCGATCGGCAGCATGATCGACGGCGCGGACGGCGAGCTGTTCAGCGATCGGGTCGAGAGGAAGCCGCTTCCGGTCGCCAACCACAAGAACAAGATGATCAGGACGGAGGATACGAATGAACTGGAAGCCGGAACTCGACGACCTCGCCCGGCGCGAAGCGTTCGCGCGCGAGATGGGCGGCGTTGACAAGGTCAAGCGGCAACGCGACCAGGGCCGGCTCACCGTCCGCGAAAGGATCGACAAGCTCGTCGATGCCAAGAGCTTCCATGAGGTCGGCGCGATTGCCGGCGTCGGCGAATATGACGAGCACGGCGAACTCAAGCACCTGACGCCGGCCAATTGCGTGTTCGGCCGCGGCAAGATCGACGGCCGCACCGTCGTCGTGGTCGGCGACGATTTCACCGTGCGCGGCGGCTCGGCGGATGCCTCGATCAAGGCCAAGCCGCTGATGGCCGAGGAAATGGCGCATGATTTCCGCTTGCCCATCATCCGCATCATCGAAGGCTCCGGCGGCGGCGGTTCGGTGAAAACCATCGAAACCAAGGGCGCGGCCAATCTGCCCGGCGGTATCGGCGGCAACCGCGCCTATTTGTACACGACGGCGAACATGGCCCGCGTGCCGGTGGTGGGGCTGGGGCTCGGCTCGGTCGCGGGGCTTGGCGCGGCGCGGCTTGCCGCCAGCCATTATTCGATCATGACCAGGAATTCCGCGATGTTCGTCGCAGGCCCGCCGGTGGTCAAACGTCTGGGCCAGGATCTTTCAAAGCAGGAACTCGGCGGCGCCGATATCCAGACCCGCGCCGGCGGCGTCGACGATGCCGTCGATACCGAAGAGGAGGCGTTCGAGCGCGTCCGGCGTTTTCTCTCTTACCTGCCGTCGTCGGTCTTTGAATTGCCGCCGACGCTTGCCTGCGACGACGATCCCGAACGATCGGAAGAGTCGCTGATGAAGGCGGTGCCGCGCAACCGCCGCCAGGTCTACAAGATGCGCCCCATCATCGACGCGGTCGTCGACAAGGGTTCGTTCTTCGAGGTCAATTGCAATTTCGGCCGGCCGATGATCACGGGCCTGGCGCGGCTGGAGGGCCGCGCGGTGATGCTGCTCGCCAGCGACTCCTTCCACTACGGCGGATCGTGGACGGCGGAGGCCTGCCAGAAGGTGGTGCGCTGGGTCGATTTCGCGGAGACCTTCCATCTGCCGGTGGTCTATCTGATGGATTGCCCGGGTTTCATGATCGGCCTGGAAGCCGAGAAGGCGGCGACCATCCGCCACGGCGTGCGTGCGATGGCGGCCGTGAACCAGTCTACCGTGCCCTGGTGCACCATCATCGTGCGCAATTCCTTCGGCGTCGCCGGCGTGGTGCATCAGCCGGCGGACCGCTACTCGTTTCGCTATGCCTGGCCGTCGGCCTATTGGGGCTCGCTGCCGCTGGAAGGCGGCATCGAGGCCGCCTACCGCGCCGACATCGACGCCTCGGACGATCCGGCGGCGAAACTGCAGGAGATCGAGGACCGTCTCAACAAACTGCGTTCGCCGTTTCGTTCGGCCGAAAAATTCTGGGTCGAGGAGATCATCGACCCGCGCAAGACCCGCTCGCTGCTCTGCGAATTCGCACGCCTCGCCGAGCCGCTGCGCACGCCGGGGCCGGCGACGAACATGACGATCAGGCCGTAATATTTGATGAACTGGTCATTCCGGGATGGTCCGAAGGACCAGACCCGGAATCTCGAGATTCCGGGTTCGATGCTGCGCATCGCCCCGGAATGACGAACTCACGCCACCACCGCCTTCACCGGCCGCGAGATCGCCAGCACGATCAACGCCGCGACCACACACAGCGCGCCGGCGACGAAGAACGCCGGCAGGTAGGTCGCAAGCAGCGTCCGCGACAGGCCGGCGCCGAAGGCGGCGGTCGCGGCTCCCAGTTGATGGCCGGCAAAGATCCAGCCGAACACCAGGTTGGCGCGCTCCGGTCCGAACCGTTGCGCCGTCAGCCGCACCGTCGGCGGCACGGTGGCGATCCAGTCCAGCCCATAAAACATCGCAAACAGCGACAGGCCGTAGAACGAGAAATCGGTGAAGGGAAGGAACAACAGCGAAAGCCCGCGCAGGCCGTAATACCAGAACAGCAGATAGCGATTGTCGAAACGGTCCGACAGCCAGCCCGAGCCGATGGTGCCGAAGAAATCGAACACGCCCATCGCGGCGAGCAGGCTTGCGGCCTGCACCTGCGGAATGCCGAAATCGAGACACATCGGAATCAGATGCACCTGGACCAGCCCGTTGGTGGAGGCGCCGCAGATGAAGAACGTCGCAAACAGGATCCAGAACACCCGCTGCTTTGCGGCATCGCGCAGCGTGCCGAGCGCGGCCGCCATGATCGGCGCCGTGTTGGGAGGCGGCGGCGCAAGCGGTTCTGTCCCCTCATCGCCGAACGGCCGCAAGCCGAGATCGCCGGGCCGATCGCGCATCAGCAGCAGCACCGCCGTTGCCGAGACGCCGAGCATCACGCAGATCAGCCCCAGCGCGATCCGCCAGCCCATCCGTTCGGTGATGGCTGCGAGCAGCGGCAGGAACACCAGCTGTCCCGTTGCCACGCTCGCGGTGAGAATGCCGACCACGAGCCCCCGCCGCGCCGCGAACCAGCGCGCGGCGATGGTCGCGCCCAAAACCAGCGCCGTCATGCCGGTGCCGATGCCGATCACCACGCCCCACAGCAGCATCAATTGCCAGACTTGCGTCATGGCAAGCGACGTCACCAATGCTGAGGCCACGATCAACAGCGCCGACAGCGTCACATTGCGCAGGCCGTAGCGGTTCAACAGCGCGGCCGCGAAGGGTGCCATCAGCCCGAACAGGATGAAGCGGATCGAGAGCGCCGAGGAGATCTCGGCCGTGGTCCAGCCGAACTCATGCTGCAGCGGCACGATGAACACGCCGGGCGCGCCGACCGTGCCGGCCGAGATCAGCGAGGTGAAGAAGGTGACGGCGACCATCACCCAGCCGTAATGGATATCGCGGCGGGCGAGCGCGGCCGACAGCCAGTTCGAGATCATGAGAGGTCCTTGCCGGAGGTTGGGATGAAGATAACGAAGATGAAGTGTCGCAAACTAGAGCATGATGTTTTGAAGTTGGATCGATTCGTCCCGTAAGCGCGAGGCATTAACGATCTCGTATCCCGGACCCGGCATTGCGTTCCTTCGGCGGTGCGCGGCAGGGCCTGGACAAAAAATCGCGAAAACAACCCCATGCAAAGGAGAGTGGAACCCGGCTAACGCGCCGATTCTGAATGATCGGAACTGAGTCCGAAATGCCTAATTTCCCTCAATTCAGGACATAGCGGACGCGAATGGCGAATAGCGAATGGAAAAGCGCTACTCGCTATTCGCCACTCGCCTTTAATGCACCATGCGCTCCACCGCAATCGCGGTGGCTTCGCCGCCGCCGATGCACAGCGCCGCGATGCCGCGTTTCAGGTTGTGCGCTTCCAGCGCATGCAGCAATGTCACGATCAGGCGCGCGCCGGTGGCGCCAATGGGATGGCCGAGCGCGCAGGCGCCGCCATTGATGTTGAGTTTGTCGCGCGGAATTCCGAGATCGCGCTGCGCCGCCATCGGCACTACCGCGAACGCCTCGTTGATCTCGAACAGGTCAACGTCACCGACGCTCCAGCCGACTTTCTCGAGCAGCTTGCGGATCGCCGGGATCGGCGCGGTGGTGAACCATTGCGGTTCCTGGCTGTGGGTGGCGTGGCCCTTGATCTCGGCGAGTGTCGGCAGGCCGTCGCGATCGGCGAGCGAGCGCTTGGTCAGGATCAAGGCAGCGGCGCCGTCGGCATTCGCCGAGGAGGCGGCGGGCGTGATGGTGCCGTTGGGCCGGAACGCCGGTTTCAGCCCCGGAATTTTCGCAGGGTCGACCTTCATCGGAATCTCGTCATTGCCGATCACGCGCGGACCGGCCTTTTCCTTCACCGTGAGCGGCACGATCTCGGCCTTGAACGCGCCGCCTTCGACCGCCTTGCGGGCGCGCGTCAGCGTCTCCATGGCATAAGCGTCCTGCTCGGCGCGGGTGAATTGATAGGCTTCGGCAGTGGCCTCGCCGAAATCGCCCATCGAGCGGCCGGCCTCGTAGGCATCCTCCAGCCCGTCCATCATCATGTGATCGATGATGCGGTCATGGCCGGCGCGATAGCCGGCGCGCGCCTTCGCCAGCAGATAGGGCGCGTTCGTCATGCTCTCCATGCCGCCGGACACCACGATACCGGCAGAGCCCGCATTGATAATGTCATGCGCCAACATCGTGGCTTTCATGCCGGAGCCGCAGACCTTGTTGATGGTGGTGGCGCCGGTCGCGTCAGGCAGCTTGGCGCCGCGGGCGGCCTGCCGCGCCGGGGCCTGACCCTGGCCGGCCGGCAGCACGCAGCCCATGAACACCTCGTCGATTCGATGAGGCGACAATTTTGCGCGCTCGACCGCGGCGCCGATGACGTGGGAACCCAGCTGATGGGCGGAAAACGGCGCCAGCTCGCCCAAAAACTTGCCGAGCGGGGTGCGGGCGGCGGAAACGATGACGACGGGATCGGAAGCGGCGGCCATGGTGGGCTCCTCAATTTTCGCAGATTGAATTACGTGCATCATATGATGCGCTGCAAAAATTGCAACGGCGGCTCGCGATAAATTGTCGTGAGAGGAGAAAGCCTGGTTTCTTCTTACCCTCCCCTGGGAGGGGCCTGGGAGGGGGAGGGTCGGCTCGCATGAGCGCAGCGAAATGCGAGACGGGGTGGGGTGATCTCTCAACTCGGGCACTGTTCGAGGGGAGAGACTGTCACCCCACCCCGCCGCTCATTTCATTCGCGTCGACCCTCCCCCTTCAGGGCCTTTCAGGGGAGGGTAAACGCACCCGCTGCGACAAGGGGCTACCGCTTGCGGTCGATGAAAGCCTGCATTAGCCGGTGCGGCTCGTCGGTCTGGAACGATTGTCCGAAAACGCCGATGCTCAGGTCGACGGATTCCTTCAGCGGCAATTCCTCCCACTGCCGCAGCAGCGCCTTTTGCGCGCGCAGCGCTTGCGGGCCGCATTCGAGCAGCGCCTTGACCGTCTTCTCGACCGCTTCATCGAGGCCGCCTTCCCCGGCGACCACGTCGACCAGCCCCCAGGCGAGCGCGGTTGCCGCATCGATATTCTCCGCGGTCATCACCAGCCAGCGGGCGCGGCCCCAGCCGATCAGCCGCGGCAACAGCGCGGCATGGATGACCGAGGGAATCCCGACCCGCACCTCCGGCATGCCGAATTTGGCGTCGTGCGCCGCGATCCTGAAATCGCAGGCGGCTGCGACCTCGAGGCCGCCACCGAGGCACCAGCCCGGCATCCGGGCGATGACCGGAGCGGGAAAGGCGCGGACGGCCTCGCAGAGGTCGCGCAATCCCGTGATGAATTTCTCGGCCGAGGCCTGGTCGAGCCGCGCCATTTCCTTGATGTCGGCGCCGCCGATCATGCTTTTCTCGCTCTGGCCCGCGATCACCAGCACCCGGATCTGCCGTTCGGTTGCCAGCACCTGCAGCCCCTCGCGGACCGCTGTGATCACGGCCGAGCCCAGGATGTTGAGGGAACCGGCGTTGCAGATCGTCAGGCGCACCACGCCGCGCGGGTCGCGCTCGACGCCGCAATGGGGATTGAGCATTTGCATGGATATCTCGGCTGTTGCCACCGGTTTCGAACAGCGCTATTCCCGGCCAATTCGCCGGCTTGTCAAGCAGACGCGATAAGCCCGCCACGCCGGCCGGCGGGTCGGCCGTTCACCATCCCGGACGGTGCCCGGGAACCGTCCCGCAAATAGCTGCAGCTTTTGCCGGCCATTTCCGTTATTATATGACTTCAGACATTCAATGGGACCGCCGATGCGCTACTCCAGGGAACACAAGCTCGAAACCCACGCCAGAATCGTGAAGAAGGCCTCGGTGCGGCTTCGCGAAAAGGGCGCGCACGGCATCGGCGTCGCCGACCTGATGAAGGACGCCGGCCTGACCCATGGCGGGTTCTACGCCCATTTCGATTCCCGGGATGCGCTGGTGATCGAGGCCTTTACGCATGCGATGGACCGGGGCACCGAGCACTGGCGCAAACTCGCCGAGCAGACGCCGCCGGAGAAGCGCCTGGCGACCATCGTGGATTCCTACCTGTCGACGCTCCACCGCGACGATCCCGGCCACGGCTGCGCCATTCCCACGCTGGGCGCGGAAATCGCCCGCGAGAGCCCCAGGACTCGCAAGGCCTTTGCCGCCAAGCTGGAGCAGATGATCGACATGCTCGCCGCGCAGGTTCCGGAACTGCCGCGCAAGGCCGCGCGCAAGCAGGCGATGGCTGCGATCGCGACCATGATGGGGACTCTGGTGCTCGCCCGCATCGCCGGGTCAGGCGAATTTTCCGACGAGATTCTGGCCGCCGGCCGCGAGGCCGTGCTCGCGCGGGCTGCGCCGGCAAAACGGGTCGCGAAGAAAGCTGCGGTCAAGAAGGCCGCCACGCCGGCGAGGCACTGATCGGCCCGCGCGGCCTCATTCGACGTTGGTCTTAAGCGCCCGCAAAGCTGGCCCGGTATTATGGCGCGAACGCCACAAGGCCCGCGCCATGATGCCGGAGCGGCCAGATTCCACTCATTTCAAGGTTGCCGCTCCTAGGGTACGATGCCCGAAGGGGAGATTTTGCCATGTCACATTGGGGCTTTTGGGATTGGGTTACCTACGGGTGCCTAGGAATTGCAGCCTTTGGATTGGCGGCGGGCGCTGTCGTAAAGGACAACCCAGCCATGCTTGAGAACTTTCCGACATTCTTCTCAAGCGCCAAGTGGGCCTATGTTCCCATCGTCCTGTTCGCCATTGGAAGTGCCATTCTGGCGATCAGGGCGATTGCCCCGCTCGTAACACACGGCTCCAAAGAAACTGCAGCGGACGACACTGCGACCTTGTTGCCCGCTATTCCGACATCGCTAACAATAAGGTTTGTTGATCCAAACAATGCGATCCACATCTCCGGTGAAAATATTAAGAGATGGTATTTCTTACAGAACCGTATGAATGTTCAGTCGATTGACCCCAAAAAGCCGACTCTGCCGCCAAAGATAGACACTCGGGTTATTTGGAATCTTGTAATCGTTTTTGATAAATTGTCGGGCATTAAGCAACTAAAGGTTTCCGGTGGTCCTGATCTGCCTCAATACCAAATCAACGTCTTCGATCCTATTTATGCTGTGATTGTCTTCAATGGGGAGATGACAGGTAAAACGGTCACCATAGAAGCCCTGATCTAAATCTCATCCAACACCACCCCCTCAATCTCCATCGCTGCAAGACAGGCTAAAAAGAACGTTGCCGCAAACGTTCCCCGTTTCAGTTTCATGGGCGTTTGCGCCATAATACCGGCCACACCCGCATTTTCGCAAATCCGCCGCGCGCGGAAACCCTTTCCAAATGCTGCAAAGCCTGCAAGATGCCGCAAAATCCGGCTTCGGGAGGTACGCATGCGCACGATCGGACATTTTATCGGCGGCCGCGAGGTCAAGGGCGCCTCGGGACGGTCCGCGGACGTCTTTGAACCGATGACGGGCACCGTCCAGGCCCAGGTGGCGCTGGGCTCAAAAGCCGAACTGCGCGCCGCGGTCGAGAATGCTTTAGCCGCGCAACCGGAGTGGGCTGCGACCAACCCGCAGCGCCGGGTTCGTGTCCTCATGAAATTCCTGGAACTGGTGGCGCGGGACAATGACGCGCTCGCCGAACTGCTGGCGCGCGAGCATGGCAAGACCATTCCCGACGCCAAGGGCGATATTCTGCGCGGCGTCGAGGTCGTGGAATTCGCTCTCGGCATTCCACAGATGATGAAGGGCGAATATACCGAAGGTGCCGGGCCCGGCATCGACATCTATTCGATGCGCCAGCCGCTCGGCGTCGTCGCCGGCATCACGCCGTTCAATTTCCCGGCGATGATCCCGATGTGGAAATTCGCGCCCGCGATCGCCTGCGGCAACGCGTTCGTGCTGAAACCCTCGGAGCGCGATCCCGGTGTGCCGATGGCGCTCGCGAAGCTGATGCTCGAGGCCGGGCTGCCGCCGGGCATCCTCAATGTCGTCAACGGCGACAAGGAAGCCGTGGACGCGATTCTCGACGATCCCGACATTGCCGCGGTCGGCTTTGTCGGCTCGTCCTCGATCGCGCAGTATATCTATGAGCGGGCCGCGGCGAGCGGCAAGCGGGCGCAGTGTTTTGGCGGCGCCAAGAACCACGCCATCGTCATGCCGGATGCCGACATGGACCAGACGGTCGATGCGCTGGTCGGCGCCGGATATGGTGCGGCGGGCGAACGCTGCATGGCGGTGTCGGTTGCGGTCCCCGTCGGCAAGACCACGGCCGACCGGCTGATGGAAAAGCTCATTCCCCGGGTCGAGAACCTGAAAATCGGCCCCTCGATCGATCCAACCGCCGATTTCGGTCCGCTGGTGACCAGGGCCGCGCTGGAGCGGGTCAAGAATTATGTCGAGATCGGCATCAAGGAAGGCGCCAAGCTCGCGGTCGACGGCCGCGGCTTCAAGATGCAGGGCTATGAAAACGGGTTTTATATGGGCGGGTGCCTGTTCGACCATGTGACAAAAGATATGCGGATCTACAAGGAAGAGATTTTTGGTCCCGTGCTCTCGGTGGTGCGCGCCCACGATTACAACGAGGCGCTGGCGCTGCCGTCCGAGCACGAATACGGCAACGGCGTTGCGATCTTCACCCGCGACGGCGACGCCGCGCGCGATTTCGCGGCCCGGGTCAATGTCGGCATGGTCGGCATCAACGTGCCGATACCGGTGCCGGTGTCGTATTATACGTTCGGCGGCTGGAAGCGTTCCGGCTTCGGCGATCTCAACCAGTATGGGCCGGATTCGGTGCGCTTCTATACCAAGACCAAGACGGTGACCTCGCGCTGGCCCTCCGGCGTCAAGGAAGGCGCGGAGTTCTCGATTCCGACGATGAATTGAGGTAGTGTCCGAACCGGATATTCGCGGAGAAACCTAATGGCACAGGCAGAGATAGACAGCCGCGTTGCTGAACTGGAAGCTGCGTTCGAGCGCCGCGCCCGCGCGAATGGCCGCACCTTCGAGCAGGAAGTCGAGTTCCTGCTGGAGCGCGGGAGGAAATTCACGCCCGAAGAGGGCGTGGCCGTGTCGCGGTATTTTCATTCGCGCTGCAACGGCGTTCAACCGTCCCTGACGTTGGATGAGATCAGAGAAGGCTTGATGTGAGGACGTTGGTCGTTGACGCGAGCGTAGCGGTCAAATGGCTTGTGCTTGAAGAGATGTCTAACGTAGCTAAGGAGCTGTATGGTAGCGGAGATCATCTCGTCGCACCGCGGTTGATCACGACTGAGATCGCCAATGCGCTCGCTCGCAAGACAATGCAAGGAATGCTGTCTCGTCATGAAGCGAAGTATCATTTCAGCTCTCTGCCGCAGTTTCTACCCGATCTGATGGATATCGACGAACTGATCGAGCCCGCATTTGAACATGCCTGCACCCTGCGGCATCCGATCTATGACTTGATCTATCTCGAGGCAGCGCGAAAAGTCGATGCGCAGCTTGTCACCGCGGATCGCAGGTTCGCGGCAAAAATTGCCGGCACCGATCTCGCTCGTCATGTGACGCTGCTTTCCGACTGGCGGCCCGAATGATGCAATTCGCACTCAACGAGGACCAGATCGCGGTTCGCGATATGGCGCGGGATTTCGCCGCGGAAAAAATCGCGCCGCACGCGATTCGCTGGGATGAGGAGAAGTATTTTCCGGTCGATGTGATGCGCGAGGCCGCCAAGCTCGGCATCGGCGGGGTCTACATCCGCGACGACGTCGGCGGTTCGGCGCTGACGCGGTTCGACGCGGCGCTGATCTTCGAGGCGCTGGCGCAGGGTTGTCCGACGGTGTCGGCGTTCATCTCGATCCACAACATGGCGTCCTGGATGATCGACGCTTACGGCAGCGACGCCCAGCGCCAAAAGTGGCTGCCGAAACTCTGCACCATGGAATTGCTGGCGAGCTATTGCCTCACCGAACCCGGCTCGGGATCGGATGCCGCTGCGCTGCGCACCCGCGCGGTACGCGACGGCGACCATTACGTGCTCAACGGCCAGAAGCAGTTCATTTCCGGCGCCGGCCGCGGCGACGTCTATGTGGTGATGGTGCGGACCGGTGAGGGCGGACCCGGCGGCATTTCGACGCTGGTGGTCGAAGGCGACACGCCGGGCCTGTCGCTCGGCGCCAATGAGCGGAAGATGGGCTGGAACGCGCAGCCGACGCGCGCGGTGATTTTTGAGAATGCGCGCGTGCCGGTCGCCAACCGGCTCGGCGAGGAAGGCATCGGCTTCAAGATCGCGATGGCCGGCCTCGATGGCGGCCGCATCAATATCGCGGCCTGTTCGCTTGGTGGAGCGCAATGCGCGCTCGACAAGTCGCTGGCCTATATGAGGGAGCGAAAGGCCTTCGGCAAACGCCTCGACGAATTCCAGGCGCTGCAGTTTCGCCTCGCCGACATGGCGACCGAACTGGAGGCGGCGCGCACCTTCGTCTGGCGCGCGGCGGCCGCCCTCGACCGCAAGGACGCGGATGCCACCATGCTGTGCGCGATGGCCAAGCGCTTCGGCACCGATGTCGGTTTCGAGGTCGCCAACCAGGCGCTGCAGCTGCATGGCGGCTACGGCTATCTCAGCGAATACGGCATCGAGAAGATCGTGCGCGATCTGCGGGTGCACCAGATCCTCGAAGGCACCAACGAGATCATGCGGCTGATCGTATCGCGAAAACTGATCGAGGGCGCGCGATGACGGCGCAAGCCGCCTCTCGCGCGGGCCCCGAACCCGACCTGATCGCGCGGCGCGAGGGCGCGGCCGGCGTCATCCGCCTCAACCGGCCGAAGGCGATCAATGCCGTGACGCTGCCGATGTTTCGCGACATCGACAAGGCGCTGGACCAATTCGAGGCCGATCCCGCGGTCGGCCTGATCCTTTTGGAAGGCGCTGGCGATCGCGGTCTCTGCGCCGGCGGCGATATCCGCGAGCTCTATGAAAGCTCCAAGGTCAAGGGCGATCTCGGCAAGATCCTGTGGCGCGAGGAGTACATCCTCAACGCCCGGATCGCCAAATTCCCAAAACCCTATGTGTCCTTCATGGACGGCATTGTGATGGGCGGCGGCGTCGGCCTCTCGGCGCACAGCAGCCACCGCGTCGTGACCGAGCGGACAAAACTGGCAATGCCGGAAGTCGGTCTCGGCTTTTTCCCCGACGTCGGCGGCACCTGGCTGTTGTCGCGCTCGCCGGGCGAGATCGGCACCTATTTCGGGCTGACCGGCCGAACCATGAATGGTCCCGACGCCGTCTATGCCCGGTTTGCCGACGCGGTGGTCCCCTCGGGCAAACTGGCCGCGTTGCGCGAAACACTGGTCGACCTTCGCGCCGGCGTCAGCGCTGCGGATGTGAAAGCCGCGATCGATGGCTTTGCGACCGGCGAGACATCGGGACCGGTGGCTGCGCTCCAGCCGCAAATCGACCGTTGGTTTGCGCATGACCGGATGGCCGATATCATCGCGGCGCTGCAGCGGGACACCTCGGAGCTGGCGCAATCGACGCTGAAGACGTTGAACGAAAAATCGCCGCGCGGCATGGTGGTCGCGCTAAGACTGCTGCGGCTGGCACGGGGGTCCTCCTCGTTGGAACAATGCCTGGTGCGGGAATATCGCGCCGCGCTGGAAGTGTTTCGCAGCGACGATTTTCGCGAGGGCGTGCGCGCCGCCGTGATCGACAAGGACCGCAATCCGCGCTGGTCGCCGCCGCGGGTCGAGGAGGTGACGGCGGAGATGGTTGCGCCGTATTTTAGGGAAATCGGTGCGGACGAACTGGTGTTCGACAATATAAAATAGACGCCTCAGGGGAGAGAATTTCGGATGGCACATATCGCATTCATCGGCCTCGGCAACATGGGCGGGCCGATGGCGGCCAACCTGGTCAAGGCCGGTCACACGGTGATCGCGTTCGATCTGGTGGAGGCTTCGCGCCATCAGGCCAAGGCGGATGGCGCCGGTATCGCCGACAGCGCGGCCGCCGCGGTGAGGGACGCCGAAACCGTCATCACCATGTTGCCGGCCGGCAAGCACGTCATCTCGGTCTGGACCGATGTCATTCCCGCCATGACCAAGGGCGCGCTGATCATCGATTGCTCGACCATCGATGTCGAAAGCTCCAAGCAGGCCCATGAACTCGCGGCCGAACATGGCGTACGGTCAGTCGATGCGCCGGTCTCCGGCGGCACCGGCGGCGCCAAAGGTGCGACATTGACCTTCATGTGCGGCGGCGACGACAAGGCGTTTGCGGCGGCAAAACCCGTGCTGGAGAAGATGGGCAAGAAGATCGTGCATTGCGGCGGCGCCGGCGCAGGGCAGGCGACGAAGATCTGCAACAACATGATTTTGGCGGTTTCCATGATCGCGGTTTGCGAGGGCTTTTCGCTCGCCGAAAAGCTCGGGCTTTCGCACCAGGCGTTGTTCGACGTCGCCTCGACCTCCTCGGGGCAATGCTGGGCGCTGACCAACTATTGCCCGGTGCCGGGCCCGGTGCCGACCTCGCCCGCGAACAACGATTACAAGCCCGGCTTTGCCGCCGCGCTAATGGTCAAGGACCTCACATTGGCGCAGGATGCGGCGAACGCCGCTGGCGCCGCGACGCCGCTCGGCAAGCACGCCCAGGAGATCTACAAGGCGTTCGATGCCGCCGGCAATGGCGGCGTGGATTTCTCGGGGATCATGCGGCATGTTCGTGGGTTGGCCGCGAAACAGTAGTGGGCGTCATCCTGAGGTGCGAGCCCAGCGGTGCCCTTGCACCGCAGGGCGAGCCTCGAAGGATGACTTGCTCGGTGCTTTGCGGTCCATCCTTCGAGGCTCGCCGAAGACGGCGAGCACCTCAGGATGACGTGGTGAACGCGGTGAGACCATAGGGTTCAGGACATGACGACATTCCAAGAAGCCCGCGCATTCCTGCTGAAACATCGCACCGACTACGACAGGGCGGTTGCTGATTTCCGCTGGCCCGATCCGGTACCGTTCAACTGGGCGCTGGACTGGTTCGACGCGGAACTGGCGCGCGATGCCGAGAGCAAGGATCGTCCGGCGCTGTGGATCGTCGATGCCGGCAGCAACAAGGAGACGAAGCTCTCATTCGAGTCGCTGTCGCGCCGTTCCAACCAGGTTGCAAATTTCCTGCGCGCGCAGGGGCTGAAGCGCGGCGATCATCTGTTGCTGCTGCTCGGCAATGTCGTGCCGCTGTGGGAGACCATGCTGGCGGCGATGAAGCTCGGCGTGGTGGTGATCCCCGCGACCACGCTATTGACGCCGGATGAATTGCGCGATCGGCTCGATCGGGGGCGGGCCAAAGTGGTGGTGGCGACGCAGGATCAGGTCGCGAAGTTTTCAGGCCTTGGCGGCGCAGAACTCATTCGCGTCGTGGTCGGCGCATCGTCGAAGCCCGACGGCTGGATTGCTTACGAGCAATCGGCGGACTATCCGGAAGCCTTCATGCCCGACGGGCCGACCAAATCGGACGAGCCGATGCTGCTCTATTTCACCTCGGGTACCACGGCCAAGCCGAAGCTGGTGCGGCACAGCCAGCGCAGCTATCCCGTCGGCGGATTGTCGACAATGTACTGGCTGGGCTTGCAGCCCGGCGACGTCCATCTCAACATCTCCTCGCCGGGCTGGGCCAAGCACGCCTGGAGCTGCTTCTTCGCGCCCTGGAATGCCGGTGCGACCATCTTCATTGTCAATCAGCAGCGCTTCGACGCCAAGGGTCTGCTCGCGACCATCGGCCGCTGCGGCGTCACCACGCTGTGCGCGCCGCCGACGGTGTGGCGGCTGTTCATCCAGGAACGGCTCGCCGACTTCAAGGTTTCTTTGCGCGAGGTCTGCGGCGCCGGTGAGCCGCTCAATCCGGAAGTGATCGACCAGGTGCGCGCGGCCTGGGGACTGACCATCCGCGACGGCTACGGCCAGACCGAAACCACCGCGCTGGCGGGCAATTCGCCGGGACAGAAGGTCAAGGTCGGATCGATGGGGCGGCCGCTGCCCGGCTACAAGGTCCAGATCACCGATATCGATGGGCACGAGACCAAAGAGGGCGAGGTCACGCTGGTGCTCGGCGACGACCGGCCGGCGGGACTGATGCAGGGCTATCAGGGCGACGACGGCAAATTGAGCGGCGCCGACGGCGAACTCTACCGCAGCGGCGACGTGGTATTTTCCGACGACGAGGGCTATCTCACTTTCGTTGGCCGCTCCGACGACGTCTTCAAATCATCCGACTACCGGATCAGCCCGTTCGAACTGGAAAGCATTTTGCTCGAGCATGACATGGTCGCCGAGGCCGCCGTCGTACCCAGCCCCGATCCGATCCGGCTGGCGATCCCGAAAGCCTATGTTCTCTGTGTTTCGGGCACCGAGCATTCCGGTGAAACCGCGCTGTCGATCTTCAGGCATCTGCACACCCGGCTCGCGCCGTTCAAGCGCATCCGCAGGATCGAGTTGGTGACGGAATTGCCGAAGACGATTTCCGGCAAGATCCGCCGCGTGCAATTGCGCCGGCTCGAACACGACAATGATCGCTCGGATTCGCTGCGCGGCCGGGAATTTCGCGAAGAGGATTTCCCGGAGCTGCAGAAGATGCGGCCCGCGGGCTCCGGGGAGAGCTAGATGAACGAAGTCTGGAAGAAGCCGCCGATCTCGCTTGCCGCCTACCAGGACATGGTCGGGCACGAGGTCGGCGTGTCCTCATGGCATCTGGTCGATCAAAACCGGATCGACGTCTATGCCAATGTGATCGAGGACCACCAGTTCATCCATGTCGACCCCGAGCGCGCCAAACGCGAAACATCCTTTGGCACCACGGTCGCGCACGGTTTTCTCACGATGTCGCTGATGAGCATCATGTCCTATGAGGTGATGCCGGTGATCTCGGGCACTACCATGGGCGTCAATTACGGTTTCGACAAACTGCGCTTCATCTCGCCGGTGCGCGCCGGCTCGCGCGTGCGCGGCCGCTTTGTGCTGGCGGAAGCCAAATTGCGCAAGCCGACGGAATTGCTCTCGCGCACCAATGTGACGGTGGAAATCGAGGGCGAGGAAAAGCCCGCGCTGGTCGCGGACTGGATCGGGCTGATTTATTTTGCCTGATCGCCACCCTCCGCCCGTCATTGCCGGGCTTGACCCGGCAATCCATCTTCTTATCAAGAGGACTCATTTCTTGATGGATGCGCGGGTCAAGCCCGCGCATGACAAGTGAGCCAAACTCCAGGAATTTCACCCATGACAATCAGGTTTGACGGACGCGTCGCCATCGTCACCGGCGCGGGCAATGGTCTTGGACGCGCGCATGCGCTGGGGCTGGCGAGCCGCGGCGCCAGGGTCGTCGTCAACGACTTCGGCGGCGCGCGAGATGGCACCGGCGGGTCGCTGACCCCGGCGGAGGCCGTGGTCGAGGAGATCAGCAAAGCCGGCGGCGTGGCGATGGCCGACGGCGCCGACGTCTCGAACTTCGAACAGGTCAAGGCGATGGTCGATCGCGCCACCCGGGAGTGGGGCAGCGTCGATATACTCTGCGCCAATGCCGGCATTTTGCGCGACAAATCCTTCGGCAAGATGGAGATCGCCGATTTTGCAAAAGTGCTGGAGGTGCATCTCACCGGCAGCTTCTATTGCTGCAAGGCGGTATGGGACGGCATGCGCGAGCGCAATTACGGCCGTATCGTGCTGACCACCTCGTCCTCCGGCCTCTATGGCAATTTCGGCCAGGCCAATTACGGTGCGGCGAAAAGTGGCATGATCGGGCTGATGAACGTGCTGGCCGAGGAGGGCCGCAAGAACAACGTCCGCGTCAACATCATCTCGCCGACGGCGGCCACCCGCATGACCGAGGAGTTGCTGCCGCCGCAGGCGCTGGCGCTGATGCGCCCCGAGGCGATCACGCCGGCGGTGGAATTCCTGCTGAGTGAGGACGCCCCGACCCGCACCATCATGGGCGCCGGCGCGGGCTCGTTTGCGGTGATCAAGATCATGGAGACCGAAGGCATCAACCTGCCGTCGTCGGAATGGACCCCTGACGCCGTCGCCGCGCATTTCGCGGAGATCAGCGACATGTCGAAGGCACGGGCGCTGGTAGGCGCATTCGAGCAGACGCAGAAATATGTCGGCCAGGCCGCGGCGCGCGCGGGGGTGAAGCTGTAGCTTCGCGGTGAGACAATTATCATTTCGTCATGGCCGGGCTTGTCCCGGCCATCCACGTCTTTGGTGCGCCGAGCAAGTGAAGACGTGGATGCCCGGGACAAGCCCGGGCATGACGATTGTTTCTCACTGTCCGCGAATCCGGCCTAACCTCACGTAATGTCTTCAATTCAAAACCAAGTCGCCGTCATCGGCGCCGGCCCCGCCGGCCTGATGGCGGCCGAGGTGCTGGCGCAGAAGGGCTGCAGCGTTACGGTCTATGACGCCATGCCTTCCGCCGGCCGCAAATTCCTGATGGCCGGGCGTGGCGGGCTCAATCTGACGCATAGTGAAGCGCTGCCGGCGTTCCTGACCCGCTACGGCAGGGCAATGCCGCAACTCGCAGCGGCAATTGAAAAATTCCCGCCCGATCGCTTGCGCCAATGGAGCGAGGCGCTGGGCCAGCCGACCTTTGTCGGCTCCAGCGGCCGGGTGTTTCCGAAGGAGATGAAAGCCTCGCCCTTGCTGCGCGCCTGGTTGCGGCGATTGGACTCGCTCAGCGTGCGGTTCGCGTTCCGCCACCGCTGGACCGGCTGGGATGAAGAGGGCCGCCTGTCGTTTGATACACCGGGCGGCCCGCGCGCCATCGAGGCCGGCGCCACCGTGCTGGCGCTCGGCGGCGCAAGCTGGCCGCGGCTCGGCTCCGACGGGGCGTGGACGAAAATCCTCGCCGCCAAGGGCGTGACGATGTCGCCGCTCAAGCCGGCCAATTGCGGTTTCATCGTCGCCTGGTCGGACGTTTTTCGAGACCGTTTTGAAGGTCAGCCGCTCAAGAGCCTCGCGCTGTCGTTCAGCGCGCGCGCCGTCCGCGGCGAGGCGATCATCACGCGGACGGGCATCGAAGGCGGCGCGGTGTACGCGCTGTCGGCGGAGTTGCGCGAGGCGATCCTGAGTTCGGGGCAGGCGACGCTGCACATCGCCTTGCGTCCTGATCTGGAAACCGGCGACCTCATCGCGCGGCTGTCGGCGCCGCGCGGCAAGCAATCGCTTTCGAACTGGCTGCGCAAGGCCGCGCAGCTTTCCCCTGTCCGCATCGGCCTGTTGCAGGAGGTCGCGATCGCCTCCGGCGTGTCGCTGTCATCGCTATCGCCGCAAGATCTCGCCGAACTGATCAATGTCGTACCGATCAAGCTGAACGGTGCAGCGCCGATGGCGCGTGCGATCTCGACTGCGGGCGGGATTTCGTTCGACGAACTCGATGCCGATTTCATGCTCCGCCGTTTGCCCGGCACCTTCGCCGCCGGCGAAATGCTCGACTGGGAAGCCCCGACCGGCGGCTACCTGCTGCAGGCCTCGTTCGCGACGGGCGCGGCAGCGGGGCGGGGCGCGGTGAAGTGGCTGGAGAACCAGATCCCTTCCCCATGAGGTGACGAGATCGAGCGAACGGATGCAATTTACGGTAGATGTGGTGTTTTGGTGACGGTATCTGATAGCCGGCTGGGCTACAAATTTCCTAAACTAGGTGACTGCGGATCGGGACTTTTCCAATACCGTTGGGCGATTGATACAAATCGGGGCAGGCAATGAAAAAAATGGTGCTAATGGTGGCGGCTTTGGCTGTCTCGGGCATAGCCCCTGCGGTCGCGGCGGACCTACCCTCGCCAGCCTACTCGAGAGCTCCAGCAGTCGTTGTGCCCGTCCCCTACGACTGGAGCGGCTTCTATCTCGGTGGTCAGGTGGGGTATGCCGGTTCATCGAGCAGTTACACACTCGTTGAAGTTCCGACAAGCGAAGTTTTTAGTTTCAATCCAAGCTCGTTCATTGGGGGTGGTCATGCTGGCCTGCAGGGCCAGTGGGGAAGCGGTGTGTTCGGCATAGAGGGCACTTTCAGCGTCCTTGATCAGAATCAGACGGACATTGCAGTATTGCTTCCGGGACGGCTGCGGATGCTTTCGACCAAGGATATCGCTACGGTCGTGGGAAAGGCCGGCTATGCCGCTGATGCGTGGTTGTTCTACGTGAAGGGCGGTTTTGCCGACGCCAAGATCAACACCTTCGCCATCAATCCCGCTACCGGTATTTTCGGCGGCGCCAACGCTTGGCAAGCGGGCTACACGGTTGGCGGCGGCGTTGATTATATGTTTGCGAAAGGCTGGATTGCGGGTGTTGATTTCAACTACTACGATTTCCGTTTCAATCGCCCCGTTGTTGCGAGTTCAGGCGTGCTTGTAAACTTCAACGGCAAGAATGACGTTTATGCCGGAATGTTTCGGCTCAGCTATTTGTTCAACTGGGCGAGTCCGGTGGTCGCGAGGTACTGATCTTCAGAGCATCACCGCAGCTTCTCGCCTCACTCCCCTAAATCACGCCTGATCGGCGCACGACTTGCCGACCGCTCACGGCGATTTCGAAAATCGGCTGCGTGCGGGCTGGCCTTCAGCTGACGTGCTGGTCAGTCGTTCCTGGAAACGGACCGACTTCTCTCATGCCGTATCCGGCCTCCCTGGCCAAATACGACCACCGCTCCGCCATCGAAAGCCACAGATCCCTGTTCTGCTCGTCGCTCTCGGCATACCTTCGGCATCGCGCCTCTTGGGCACGACAATCCTGTAAATTATTCACAACCCCACCCCCGTGAAGCGCCAATTTACAGGAACGAATTTATCTGAGTCGCGCCATCGGCGCACGTACGATTTTGGCTGTTCTGCGGCGGCTGGATTCGCCTGCACCACGAACTTGCGAAGCTGATCGTAGGGTGGGCAAAGCGAAGCGTGCCCACCAATAAGCATTCATGATCTTGCGCCGGAGATGGTGGGCACGGCGCAAAAGCGCCTTTGCCCACCCTACATCGGCTATCTCCCCACTCGCCTACCGCAGCTTCCCCCGCGCCGCCACCGTCAGCGTGCCGACGATCTCCTCGCCGCGCACCATCACCACCTCGTCCATCATGTTGACGACGACGCAAACGTGATTTGGCACGATGCGGACGACGTCGCCAACACTGGGTCGAGTGTTGCTGCGGGTCAGATCGAGGAAGCCGTGCTCCTCGGCGAAGCGCGCGATCTTCGCCTCGGGGTGCTCCAGGATCAGCCCGTGGCCGTCGAGCCCGCCGCCGGTGTCCGAGGTCAACGTCTTGGAGCCGGCATCGAGGATGCCGCGGTCGGGGCCGGCGCGGCTGACGACCGTCGAATAGATGTTCAACGCGCAATCGTCCCAGCCGGCGACGCCGGCCGCCACCTGCATGCGGTCGTTGTAGATGTAGGTGCCGGGCCGGTGCTCGGTGGCGCCCTTGAGTTTGCCGACGTTCTTCAGGTTCGGCGTGCCGCCGGTCGAGACCATCGCGGCGTCGAGCCCGTGCGCGCGGATGCCGGCCAGCGCCTCGTCGTAGAATTTCTGCGCCTCGGCCCAGCCGGTCTCGGTCGGATAGAGCATGAAGCCGCCGAAGCGCAGTCCCTTCGAATCCGCGATCTGGCGCGCCAGCGCGATGGCCTCCGCGGGCGTCTCGACACCGGCGCGCTTGCGGCCGGTATCGCATTCGACCACGACCGAGAGCGGCCGGCCGGAAGCGGCGGCCGCCTGCGGCAGGCCCGCGATAACCGTCGCGTTGTCGGCGGCCACCGTCATGTTGGCCTTGGCCTGCAGCGCGCCGAGCCGGGACATCTTCTCCTCGCCGATCAAATTGTAGCTGATCAGGATGTCGTCAATGCCTGCCTCCGCCATCACCTCGGCCTCGCCGATTTTCTGGCAGGTGATCCCCTTGGCGCCGGCTTCGATCTGCAGTTTGGCCAGCACCGGGCTCTTGTGGGTCTTGATGTGCGGACGGTTGGCTACTCCGGCGGCCTCGCAGGCCGCCTGGATGCGCGCGATGTTGCGCTCGACCCTGTCCATGTCGATCACGGCGCAAGGCGTGCCGTAGTCGCGGGCGATTTTGGCGGCGAGGGGTGTGGTCATAGGGGCGACTCCAGTTTTGTCTCCACCCTTCGAGGCGCGCGAAGGCGCGCGCACCTCAGGGTGACGGCGCTAGCGTAGCGTCATCCTGAGGTGCGAGCCCTTGCGAGCCTCGAAGGATGCGCGGGCGCGTTCATGCCTGTTCTATCTCTTCACGCAAAACTTCCAGTTCCAGCCATTTGTCCTCCGCCTCCTGCAACTCCCGTTGCGCTTTGGCAAGGGCGTCAGAGGCTTGGTCGAATTTCTTGCGATCCTTCTGGAACAGATTGGGATCGTCAAGATGCCGCTGCTGTTTGGCGATTTCGGCCTGCAGTCTGGCGATGGTCTTGGGTAGCGTCTCCAGCGCGTGCTTTTCGTTGAAATTGAGCCGGCGTTTTGTCCCACCCGAAGGTGTACCGCCTGCCGGCCGCTTCTCGCGTTCGACCGCAACCTCCTTCGCCGCCTCGCGCTTCAAATCGGCGCCACGCTGCGCCAGCATGTCGCTATAGCCGCCGGCATATTCGATCCAGCGGCCACTGCCCTCCGGCGCAATCACCGAGGTCACGACGCGATCGAGGAAATCGCGGTCGTGGCTGATCAGGATCACCGTGCCCTCGTAATCGCCGAGCATCTCCTCCAGCACATCGAGGGTTTCCAGGTCGAGGTCGTTGGTCGGCTCGTCCAGCACCAACAGGTTCGACGGCTTTGCCAGCGCGCGCGCCAGCATCAGCCGGCCGCGTTCGCCGCCGGACAGCACCTCCAGCGGCGTGCGCATCTGCTCCTGGCCGAACAGAAAGTCCTTCATGTAGCTGACGACATGCTTGGGCTTGCCGCCGACCATGACATGGTCGCCGCGGCCGCCGGTGAGCGCCTCGGCCAGGGTCGATTTGGGATCGAGGCTTTCCCGGTGCTGGTCGAGCGTCGCCATCTCGATATTGGCGCCGAACCGGACCATGCCGCTGTCAGGGGGGCTCGAGCCGGTCAGCATCTCGATCAGCGTGGTCTTGCCGGCGCCGTTGGGACCTATGATGCCGATGCGGTCGCCGCGCTGCACGCGAATCGAAAAACCGTCGACGATCTTGCGGTCGCCATACGACTTGCTGACGTTCTTGGCCTCGATCACCAGCTTGCCGGACTTGTCGGCCTCCGCGGCGGCGAGATTGGCATTGCCCGCGGCGCCGCGAAAATCGCGCCGCTGCTGGCGCAATGCGTAGAGATTGCCGAGCCGCTTGACATTGCGCTTGCGGCGGCCGGAGACGCCATAGCGCAGCCAGTGCTCCTCGTTGACGATTTTACGGTCGAGCTTGTGCTGGTCACGTTCTTCCTCGGCCAGCACCTCGTCGCGCCAGGCCTCGAAGCTGGCAAAGCCGCGATCGATCTGCCGGATCTGGCCGCGGTCCAGCCAGGCAGTCGAGCGCGACAGATTCGAGAGGAAACGGCGGTCATGGCTGATGATGACGAGCGCCGAGCGGCGGCCGTCGAGTTCGCTTTCCAGCCACTCGATGGTGGTGAGATCGAGATGGTTGGTCGGCTCGTCCAGCAGGAGGATGTCGGGCGAAGGCGCCAGCGCCCGCGCCAACGCGGTGCGGCGGGCTTCGCCGCCGGAGAGTTTTGCGGGGTCTTCGTCGCCATGCAGCCCGAGCTGCTCCAGCAGATAGGAAGCCTGGTAATGGTCGTCGCCGGGGCCGAGGCCGGCCTCGACATAGGCCAGCGTCGTCGCAAAACCTGCGAAATCGGGCTCCTGCGGCAGATAACGGATGGTGGCGCCCGGCTGGACAAAACGGCTGCCGCTGTCGGGCTCGACGGTGCCGGCCGCGATCTTCAGCAGCGTCGATTTGCCGGAGCCGTTGCGGCCGATCAGGCAGACGCGCTCCTCCGCCGACACCGACAGCTCGACACCCGACAACAGCGGCGTGCCGCCAAACGTCAGTTTTATCTCCTTCAACTGGATCAGCGGAGGCGCCATGGTTCTTCAATTCTGCTTCTGTTCGGCGCGCTGGCGCTGGATGCGGCGGATGGTCTGGTCGAGCGCGGAGAGGAATGTTGAGCGGTCACGCGGCGCAAACGATCGGGGTCCGCCGGTGACCTCGCCCGAGGAGCGTAGATCGGTCATCAAATTGCGCACCGCCAGCGTCATGCCGATCGATTGCTCGGTGAACGGCTTGCCGTTCGGCGCGATCACCTCGGCGCCCGCCTTCACGCAGCGGCTCGCCAAGGGGATATCCGAGGTGACGACGATGTCGCCTCGGCCGGCGCGTTCCGCGATCCAGTCGTCGGCGGCGTCCATGCCCGAGCCGGCCGCGATGCGTTCGATCAGCGGGTCGTTCGGCACCCGGATGAAATTTCCCGCGACCACGCTGACCGGCAGGCCGAAGCGGGCGGCGACGCGGTAGATCTCCTCTTTGACGGGACAGGCGTCGGCGTCGACATAGATGCGGGGCGGGTTCAAATCGGATGTCATCGGTTGAGGATTATGTCGGTCGGCGCGGCGGGCGCTCTCAGGGGCGCGTGGTACCCTATTGGCGACGGAATTGCGAGCAAAACAGCCAAAGGAACCGGCTTGCCACGGCCCATTCTTCGCGTACCATTGCTGCTGCAAAAGCCGGCAGAAAATCAGGGAAAACGGGCATGACAGGCCTCCTCGAAACCTACCGCGTCCAGGCCTACAACACGGCAAAACTCTCCGAAAACAAGATGCATGACGACACCGTGGCTAAACGCTTCGGCTTTTCCGGCGGCCTCGTGCCCGGCGTCGACGTGATGGCCTATATGATGCATCTGCCGGTCAAGCGATGGGGCCGCGCGTTTCTCGAGCACGGCTTGATCGAGGCGCGATTTGTCAAACCGGTCTATGACGGCGAGACCACCCATGTCTCGGGCGGAGAGAGCGACGGCGTGCTCACCATCGAGGTCGAAAGCCGCGGCCAGCTCTGCGCCACCGGCAGCGCGTCATTGCCGGCATCGGCGCCCTCGCTCGCGCTGTCGGATTTTTCCGAAGTCGCCGCGGTCGCCGAGCGCCGGCAGGTCGACGAGGCTTCCTATCAACTCGGCAAATGGCTCGGCACGGTGCCGCGCGCCTGGGCCGGCGAGGCGGCGACGGAATATCTGCACGACGTCCGCGAACACGATCCGATCTATGCGCGCGAGGGGCTTGGCCATCCCGGCCTGTTGCAGCGGGTTATGAACAAGGTTTTGGTCGACAATGCCATTTTGGGGCCGTGGATTCACGTCGGCAGCCGGATGCAGCTCCTGTCGGCCGCCAAGAGCGGCGATGAGTTGACCGCGCGGGCAAAAGTCACCGGCAATTACGAGAAGAAGGGTCACCGCTTCGTCGAACTCGACGCCCTCGTCGTCGCCAATGGCAAGACGCCGCTGGCGCATTGCCAGCACATCGCGATCTACCAGCCGCGCGAACAGGCGGCGGCGTAAGTTTTTCTGTCGTTGCCGGGCTTGACCCGGCAACCCATCCTCTTCGCAAGACTCTTTCGAAGCTTGATGATACGCGGGTCAAGCCCGCGTATGACGAGTGCATTCGGTGAAAGACAGCGTTTCACATTTTAAGTCGTCATTCGGACGGCTATGCCGGGCGATGACGGTTGTGGGTGCAACTATCTCCGTGTGCCACCGTCATTTTATCGTCCGGTCAGGAATGATCCACTGGAAGTCTGATAGCGTCAGCGGTGCGAGGCAAGCGCTGCTGGGTGAGAGCGTCTGTAGCGAATTTGGACAATCCGGATTTTGGTAACTTGCCTGACCGGCATTTTTTCCTGACGGCCAGCCGGCCCGATTGTGGCAATTGTTGCAGTTGGTGCCGACCGGGTGGATCACCAGTTCGATATAGGGATTCGTGGCCACCGGCTGGTCGCCGGATTTGTCCGGAATGCCATAGGAATCCACAAGCAGGTAATGATTCCACGGGCCCCTGGCTTGGGGAATTTTCGGGCGGTTGGCGGCGTAAGGTCCGGCGTTCGGGCGGTCGGACCACCAGACGCTTTGCAGCGCCCAGGTCGGGATTTCCTTGGTGTTGACATGCATCGCGATGGTCACGAGCAAATCACCGACACCGAAGGGCTGGTTGTAGCTCCAGTAGCTGGCGGCATTGAGGATTGCCTTGTCCGCGTCGTCGAAGCTGTTCCAATCGTCCGCCGTTACCTTGTGATAATAGAAATCATTGAGGCCATATACCTTCGCAGAGGTGGATACCGTCGGCCACGGCGTCGTCTTATCGGATTGATATACGCCGTAGAGATAACTGACCGGCATTTTTTTCCCGACGCTACGGCCAGTCGGGTCGATGGCAGCCAGGTCGGGCCACCTCTCATATCCTGCGTAGTCCGGGTATCGCTTGTCGAAATAATCGTGCCAGACAGGTATCGCCGAGATCCGGTCCGCCTTGACCGGCCAGAACATGTGTTTTGTCACGACATATCGTTGTGGCGCAGACAGTTCGTGCAGGCCGTTCTGGTGATCCGTGTTCAGGGTTTCCTGCAGATAAAGCCGGGTGCCGCGGATCCAGTCAAAGCCCTCCTGGCTCAGGGACTCCGTCGGTACGAGGATATCGCCGTTGAACAGAAAGTGTGACCCGTCGCAGATGTTGTCCTGGCCGCAATTCTGTGTTGGCTTCGGATAATTTTTCAGGACGTCGGCCGGGATCGGATAGTAGGGTACCTTCTTCACATTGACCGGGACAACGATATTGAGTTTGTTTCGCTGCAGCAGCGAGAGTGCCGGCGTGGCGTTGGTTTGCGTGGCTTCAAGCCCGGCGGCCGGCAGGAATGCAGCCTTGGTGTTCGGCCAGGTAAACCAGACCGGCCAGTTCGCGTCCGACGCCCGCTGCATGATGCCCGCCCACAGCCACCAGCCATGTTCGCGAACGACGGTATGGTCGCCATCTTTCCAGGCACGTTGCAATGCCGCGATTTCACTCGGATCCATGTAACCATAGCCATTGGGAAATGGTTGATAGGCCGGTGCGCTCTGCTCCGCGGCGAGAGCCCAAGACGAAATTGACAAACCAAGCACCGCGACAACAACTGCCCTGGACATCGATCCTCCCATCAATATTGCCTGAAACCGGTACGACGAGCGATCTGTCCTGTTGTCCATGTTTGTTGTGCGCCCTCCGTTCCAACGACGGGTCGCTCGGAATAATCTCGGCCAAACCAGGAAGATCGTGAACAATTCTAAGTTGCGATGATCACTATAACGCGCTTTGGTTATAGTTCAAGTGTGGAGGACCTGCAATTTGTCGTCGCCGCGCAAGCCGAACAGCAGGCCTCGGCATCACGGCACAACCAGCTCTGGAATAATGGGTCACCCGGTCGAGCGGGCAATGACAGTTATTGGGTGCGGGGAAATGTCGCGGCGCGATCGCCGATCTACGCCGCCTTCGTCTTCGCATCCCGTATCGCCCGCCACACCCGTTCCGGCGTCAGCGGCATGTCGATATGGGTGATGCCGTGGTCGGAGAGCGCATCGAGCACCGCGTTGACGATGCAGACCAGGCTGCCGGCGCAACCGGCTTCGCCGCAGCCCTTGGTGCCCAGCGGATTGGACTTGGCCGGCGAGGGATGATCGCCGATTTCCATCGTGGGGATATCCTCGGCGCGCGGCAGCGCATAGTCCATGAACGAGCCGGTGATCGGCTGGCCGCTTGAATCATAACTGACGCATTCCATCAGCGCCTGCCCGATGCCCTGCGCGACGCCGCCATGCAGTTGGCCGGCGACCAGCAAGGGATTGACGATGGTGCCGAAGTCATTGACGGCGGTATAGCGCACGATTCTGACGATGCCGGTTTCGGGGTCGATCTCGACTTCGGCGACATGGCAGCCGTTGGGGAAAGTCGAGGGCGTAGTGTCGGTGTTGTGGTCGACATCGAGCGATGAGGGCATGCCCTCGGGCATCTTGCCCTCGCGCAGGCGCTCGGCGAGCTCCATGATGCCGATGCTGCGATCGGTGCCGGCGATGGTGAAACGGCCATTGGCAAATTCGATGTCGCCCTCGGCGGCCTCCAGCAGATGGGCCGCCGCCCGCTTGCCCTTGGCGACCACGAGCGCCGAGGATTCGACGATCGCCGACCCGGTCGCGGTGATCGAGCGCGAGCCGCCGGTGCCGTTGCCGAACCGCACGAGGTCGCTGTCGTTCTGTTCCAGCGTGATCTTCTCGAAGGGAACGCCGAGCTGCGCCGACAACACCTGCGAAAACGGCGTGGCATGGCCCTGGCCGTAATCGAGCGTGCCGGTGGTCAGTTTCACCGAACCGTCCGGCTCGAAAGTGATCTTGCCGAGTTCGCCGCTCGGCGGCGCCGTGACCTCGAGATAGGAGCCGACCGCAATGCCGCGCAGCTTGCCGCGCTTCCTGCTCTCCTTCTTGCGCTTGGCAAAGTTCGCATGGTCGGAAATCTCCAGCGCCTTGTTGAGGACGCCCTGGAAATCGCCGCTGTCATAGGTGACGCCGGAGGCGGCGGCAAACGGCATCTGTTGCGGCCTGATGAAATTGCGCTTGCGCAGCGTCAGCCGGTTGATGCCCATCTCGTCGGCGGCGCGGTCGATCAGCCGCTCCATGTAGTAATTGGCTTCGGGACGGCCGGCGCCGCGATAGGCGCCCATCAAGGTGGTGTTGGTCAACACGGTCTTGATGTCGACGGTCATCAGCGGCGTGCGGTAGACGCTGGCCAGGTTCTTGCCGACATTGAGCGAGAGCGGGCTTGGCGCGACACCGGTGATGTAGGCGCCGAGATTGCCGTAGCCGGAGATCTTGACCGCGAGGAATTTGCCCTCGGCGTCGAGCGCCAGCTCGCCATGGATCTGTCCGGCACGGCCGTGGCTGTCGGAAAGAAAACTGGTCGAGCGCTCGTCGGTCCATTTCACCGGGCGGCCCAGCGTCTTGGCCGCATGCAGGATGCAGACATATTCGGGGTAGTTGATGTTCTTCATGCCGAAGGAGCCGCCGACATTGGCGGTCAGCAGATGCACCTTCTCGTTCGGCACCTTCAAAATGTTCTTGGCGAGGTTTTGCCGGTTGCCGGAGACGCCCTGGGTCGGAACCTGGATGGTGTAGCGCTCGCTCGACTTGTCATAGGAGGCGAGCGCCGCGCGCGGCTCCATCGCCACCACCGCGATGCGGGTGTTGGTCATGTCGAGCTTCGTCACATGGGCGGCGGCGGCAAACGCCGCCTCGACCTTGGCGGCGTCGCCATAGTGATAGTCCAGCGCCACGTTGTTGGGGATGTGATCGTAGAGCTGCGGCGCGCCGGGCTTTGCAGCCTCAGTGGGGTCGGTGACGGCAGGCAGGGGATCGATGTCGATCGCGATGGCTTCGCCGGCGTCGCGCGCCTGCGCCAGCGTCTCGGCGACCACGAACGCTATGGGATCACCGACATAGCGCACCTTGTCGGTCATCAGTGCGGTGCGGTTGGTCTGCAGGAGCGGCGTGCCGTCGCGGCTCTTCAGCGGCAGGCCGCAGGTATAGGGACCGTAATTGGCCGCCGCGAGGTCGGTTCCACTCCACACCCCGAGCACGCCCGGCATCGCCTTGGCGGCCGAGACGTCGATGCTCCTGATGATGCCGTGGGCATGGCTGGAGCGCACGATCCAGGCATAGGCCTGGCCGGGCAGGTTGAAGTCGTCGGTGTATTTGCCTTTTCCCCGAACCAGCGTGTCGTCCTCCTTGCGGCGGACGGGCTGGCCGACACCGTATTTTTGCAGTGCGATAGCATTTTCCAGAGAGGATGGAGAGGCGTGGTCTTGCATCGAAAAATCCCTGAAATGCCCGGCTTTCGACGCGATTTCGCGTCCGGACCTCAGATAAAGCACCCGTATCCGAACGACAACGCCTGATTGGGCATGGTCCTATGTCAACGGCTGTTGCGCCGCGCCTGCGCACTGCTAAAGTTTCCGTGAACGGGAAATTCCTCGTCGGCCCGAGGGCCAGCGGAAAGACTTTTTGAATGAACGATGATACGCGGCTTCGCGATGGCCTCGGGCCGCGCGGAAGCCCGGAGCGATTAGTCGCGGCAGGCGGCATCCGTGTGCCGGGCGCTGGCAATCCGCCGGCCGAGGCATCCGGCGTCTATGCCGCGCTCGACCTCGGCACCAATAATTGCCGGCTCTTGATCGCCTGCCCGACCGGCGACGGGTTCCGCGTGGTCGATTCCTTCTCGCGGATCATCCGGCTGGGGGAGGGCATCTCGGCGACCGGCTGCATCAGCGAAGCCGCCATCGAGCGCGCCATTGCCGCGCTCAGCATCTGCCGCGACAAGATCCAGTCCAGGAAGGCCAAGCGGCTGCGGCTGATTGCGACCGAGGCGTGCCGTGCTGCTTCCAACGCCGATGGTTTCAGGGAGCGCGTCGCCGCCGAGACCGGCATCCGGCTGGAGGTGATCGATCGCGAAACCGAAGCAGCGCTTGCGGTGATCGGTTGCTCGCCGCTGCTCGACCCGAAGGGGCGGGGTGCCATCCTGTTCGACATCGGCGGCGGCTCGACCGAACTGGTGCGGATCGAACGCGATCCGGCCGAGGCCAACGCGGCACCGCGCATCAAGGCGTGGATGTCGATCCCGCTCGGCGTCGTGACGCTTGCCGAACATTTCGGCGGCAAGGACGTCACCCCGCAATCCTATGCGGGAATGGTCGAGCAAGTCGCGCAGCACGTCGCCCCGTTCGCGGCCGAGCACGGTGGCGACCTTGCAGACATGCATCTGCTCGGCACCTCCGGCACGGTGACGACGCTGGCCGGCATCCATCTCAATCTCGCGCGCTATGATCGCCGCCGCATCGACGGCGTCTGGCTGGAGGATGCCGACATCACCGCCGTGATCGCGCGTCTGCTTGGTATGAGCTACCAGCAGCGCGCCAGCAACAATTGCATCAGCGTCGAGCGCGCCGACCTGGTGCTGGCGGGTTGCGCCATTCTCGATGCGATCCGCGACGCGTTCCCGCTGCCGCGGCTGCGCGTCGCCGACCGGGGCCTGCGCGAGGGCATGCTGGTCGAGATGATGCGCGAGGACGGCGCCATCGGCGGATGCCGATAGGCGCGAAGGCCCACGATGTGCTAGAGCCCTGACCATGGCGAAAGACACTACCGGGCGGCTGCACGTCACGGTCAAGACCGGCGGCAAGCGCAAGCTGTCCTCAAAGCTCTGGCTGGAGCGGCAGCTCAACGATCCCTATGTGGCGCAAGCCAAGCGCGACGGCTATCGCTCGCGCGCGGCCTATAAACTGCTTGAAATCGACGACAAGCACCATTTCCTTAAAGTCGGCCTCACCGTGGTCGATCTCGGCGCCGCCCCCGGCGGCTGGAGCCAGATCGCGGCCAAACGCGTTGGCGCCGCCGACGGCAAGGGCAAGGTGGTTGCGATCGATCTGTTGCCGATGCCGGAGATTCCGGGCGTCAGCTTTGCGCAGCTCGATTTCCTGAAACAGGACGCGCCGGAAAAGTTGCTGGCGATGATGGGCGGGCGCGCCGACGTCGTCTTGTCCGACATGGCCGGCAATACCACCGGCCACCGCAAGACCGATCAGCTGCGCATCCTGGGCCTCGTCGAAGGCGCGGTCGCCTTTGCCGCCGACGTCTTGAATCCCGGCGGCACGTTTGTCGCAAAAGTGTTTCAGAGCGGTGCCGATGCCGCGCTGATGGCAGAACTCAAGCGCGATTATGCCACCGTCAAGCACGTCAAGCCGGCCTCCAGCCGGCAGGATTCCTCCGAGCGCTATGTGCTGGCGATGGGATTTCGCGGTATACGGAATAATATGCCCGAAGCGTAGTGCCGCTCTCAATTCGTCATGGCTGGGCAGAAGCGCGTCTTCGCGCCAAATGTCCCGGCCATCCTCGTCTTATCTTGGCGCACCATCACGAAACACGTGGATGCCCGGCACAAGGCCGGGCATGACGAACGTGTAGATAATTACGGCAATGTCTAACCCAGCCGCTGATCCCGCGCATTGGCGGTTTCGGTGGCGGCGGTTTCTTCCGGCTCGGCGTCGCGCTCCGGCGATGGGATGACGATGACGCCGCGCCCCGAAACCTGGTGGCCGGCATCGGCGGGCATCTCGTAGAAGAAATAGGCCGAGATCGTCGAGATCACCGAGACCACGATGAAGGCCGGCGCGAAGTAACTGGCGTTCAGCTCGGTCGCATGGTGGAACCACATCGTCGATTCCACGCAGAACGCGCCGACGGCGACGCCGGCGGACACCGCCAGTTGCTGGTTGACGCTGACCAGCGTGGTGGCGCGGCTCATCCGCGCGGGGTCGACCTCCGCATAGGCCAGCGTGTTGATCGCGGTGAATTGCAGCGAACGGAAGAAGCCGCCGACCACCAGCAGGATCATGATCAGCAACAGCGGTGTCTGGATGGTGAACAGCCCGCAGGCCGCCAGAAAGACCGAACTCACCGCCGCATTGACGGTCATGATGCTTCGGAATCCGAAGGTCCGGATGATGCGCGCGGCCAGCGTCTTCATGCCCATGGCGCCGGCGGCGGAAGCAAATGTCACGAGCCCCGAGTTCAGCGGCGTCAGGCCGAATCCGACCTGCAGCAACAAGGGCAGCAGGAACGGCAGCGAACCGATGCCGAGCCGGAACAGGAAGCCGCCGATAATGCTGGCGCGCATCGTCGGCAGCCGCAGCAGCGCGAAATCCAGCACCGGGGAAGCGGTCCGCCGGGCGTGGATCACGTAAAGCGTCATCGAAATGCTGCCGATCCCGACCAGCGCGATGACCACGGTCCACGGCAGCAAGTTGAGCCCCGCGACCGAAAGTCCGAACGAGATGCCGCCAAGCCCGACGCCGGCCAGCAGAAGGCCATAGAGATCGAAGCGCTCGGGATCCTCGCTCTTGATCGGATCGATGTAGCGCAGCGCCATCACGATCCCGACCAGCCCGATCGGGATGTTGATCAGGAAGATCCAGTGCCAGGTCAGATAGGTGGTGATGAAGCCGCCGAGCGGCGGCCCCAGCACCGGCCCGACCAGCGCCGGCACCGTGACCCAGGCCATCGCATTGACGAGTGCGCTCTTGTCGATCGAGCGCAGCAGCACGAGACGGCCGACCGGCGTCATCATCGCGCCGCCGAGGCCCTGCACGATCCGCGCGATCACGAAACCGGTGACGGAGGAGGACAGCGCGCAGCCGATCGAGCCCGCCATGAACACGCCGACCGCGAGGCTGAACACCATCCGCGGGCCGAAGCGATCGGCGGTCCAGCCGCTGGCGGGAATGAACACCGCAAGCGACAGCAGGTACGAGGTGATGGCGAGTTTCAACGTCAGCGGGCTGGTGCCGATATCGGCCGCGATCGCCGGCAGCGAGGTCGAGATGACCGTCGAGTCCATGTTCTCCATGAATAGCGCGGTGGCCACGATGAGCGGGATCAGGCGTTCTTTGTTCATGGAGATTCGGAAAAGAGGGGGAAGAGAGAACGGGAGCAGGGCTGTATCATTCCGTTGTCACAGAGGCCATTGCCGAACGCGGCGCAAGGTCTAATCTTGCGTGACGCTCTGCGTTCAATGCAGTCTGCACCGCCGCGCCCCCGGGGTCCGACAATATATCGCATTATGCGACTCATTTACTTGACCATTTTATCGCATTGTGCGATCACCGGTCGGTGAAAGAGATCGCATTTACCTCCGCCGCTGTCCGCCAATGGCGCAAACTTACCGCCGCCACGCGCGCGCAGATCGACCTCAAACTGAAGGCGTTCGCAGAAACCGGTGTCGGTGACGTGAAGGCGCTTAAAGGTATAGCCGGAATGCGGTTGCGCGCTGGAGATTGGCGCGTGTTGTTCACAATCAAAGGCAACACCATCACAATTCACGCGGTCGGAAATCGCCGCGACATCTACGACTGAGAGGACGCTATGGCAAAAGCCGCCACCGTAAAAAGCAATGTCCAGTTCATCCACACGCCCAGTGGAGACGATCTCGCCGTACTGCCGCGCACCGAATATGACCGGCTCGTCGCTCTGGCCGGTGAGGCGAAGGAAGATGCCGCCGCGAGCCGGATCGTCCGCAACTCCACGCGTGCCCTCAAGGAAGGCCGCGAAGTCGTGCTGCCAAAATCCGTGGCCGATCGCCTCGCCGACGGGGGCAACGCGGTGCGCGTGATCCGTGAATGGCGCGGCATGATCCAGGGCGAACTCGCCGTGGCGGTCGGCATTAGCCAGAACTATCTGTCCGAGATCGAAACCGGCCGGCGCAAAGGGCCTGCCGAATTGCAGAAGAAAATAGCCCGTGCGCTGGGCGTCCCGATGGACCTTTTGATCGAATAGGATCCCTCGCGGCGGCTGCAACGCGCGCCGGGGCCTACAGCGCCGGCGTCGGCTATTGCGGAACCAGCAAAACCTCCTAAATCCTGCGTGACACGCCGCCGGGTTATCCGCGCTGATCACGAAAAGCCTGTGCATGGCTGGCAAGCGCTTTGATTCGCCCGTCCGCCATGCTATCGACCACCGCCAACCCTACCGATGGGCTTTGATTCGACGGCGATACCAAAAGTGTCGCCGAGGGTCCCGTTCATCCCGAGGTCGTATCGCGGCGATCGAGCCGCCGAATGGAGTTGGTAATGGCCGTCATGCAGGGACTTCAGGGGATTCGCGAAGCCTATACGTTCGACGATGTGCTTCTGCAGCCGGGGCTATCCGATATCCTGCCGTCGGAGGCCGATATCCGCTCCCGCGTCACCCGCTCGATCGCGCTCAACATTCCGATCATCGCCTCAGCGATGGATACCGTCACCGAGGCGCGGATGGCGATCGCCATGGCGCAGGCCGGCGGCATCGGCGTCATCCACCGCAATTTCGACGTCGAGGGCCAGGCCGCCCAGGTGCGGCAGGTCAAGAAGTATGAATCGGGAATGGTGGTCAATCCCTTGACCATCGGTCCCGACGCGATGCTGTCGGACGCGCTGGCGCTGATGAGCGCCCATGGTTTCTCCGGCATTCCGGTGGTCACCGGCGCGGCCAAGGGCATACCGGGCAAGCTGGTCGGCATCCTCACCAACCGCGACGTGCGGTTTGCGACCGATCCCAGGCAAAAAGTTTCGGAATTGATGACGCATGAAAACCTCGTCACCGTGCGCGAAGGCGTCGATCAGGACGAGGCGAAGCGGATGCTGCACAAGCACCGCATCGAGAAACTGCTCGTGGTCGACGACCAGTATCGCTGCGTCGGGTTGATCACGGTCAAGGACATGGAAAAGGCGGTCGCCCATCCGCTCGCCTCCAAGGACGCGCAGGGGCGGCTACGGGTCGCGGCCGCGACCACGGTCGGCGAGGGCGGTTTTGAGCGCACCGAGCAGCTGATCGATGCCGGCGTCGACCTGATCGTGGTCGACACCGCGCACGGCCATTCCTCGCGGGTGCTGGAGGCCGTCAACCGCATCAAGCGTCTTTCCAATGCCGTGCAGGTGATTGCCGGCAACATCGCCACCCAAGAGGGCGCGCAGGCGCTGATCGATGCCGGCGCGGACGCGATCAAGGTCGGCATCGGTCCCGGCTCGATCTGCACCACGCGCATTGTCGCCGGCGTCGGCGTGCCGCAGCTGACCGCGATCATGGATGCGGTCGAAGCCGCCAGGAAGGCCGACGTGCCGGTGATTGCCGATGGCGGCATCAAATATTCCGGCGACCTGGCCAAGGCGCTCGCCGCCGGCGCCGACATCGCGATGGTCGGCTCGCTGCTCGCCGGCACCGACGAGACCCCGGGCGAAGTGTTTCTGTGGCAGGGCCGTTCCTACAAGGCCTATCGCGGCATGGGTTCGGTCGGCGCGATGGCGCGCGGCTCCGCCGACCGTTATTTTCAGCAGGACATCAAGGATACCCTGAAACTGGTGCCGGAGGGAATCGAGGGCCAGGTGCCCTACAAGGGTCCGGTCGGCAATGTCATGCATCAGCTTGCCGGCGGCTTGCGCGCGGCGATGGGCTATGTCGGCGCCAGGAACCTGACCGAGTTCCACGACAAGGCGCGGTTCGTGCGTATCACCGGCGCGGGCCTGCGCGAGAGCCACGTCCACGACGTCACCATCACGCGGGAAAGCCCGAACTATCCGGGCGGGGTGTAGTTTTCCGGCTCAAATTGACCGCCACGGTGCGGGCAAAACGCGGTATTGTCCGGGCTGCCAGTCGCCGCAGTGCCGAACGGCCCCGCGAATGGCAGCCGCGATGCCTGAGAATCCTTTCAGCAAAATTCAAACAGGAAGTAGGTCATCATGGTCGATTGGTCGGACGAACGGATCGCCGCGCTGTCGGATCAGGATCTGAAGAATCTGCTGGTCAATGCGGAACGCAAGTCGGCTGCTTCCGTGGTCGCGCAATGCCAGGCCGAGATAGAAAAGCGCGACGCCGCAAAGCCGCGCAAGGCGCCGAAAGCGCGTACCGAGGTGAAGGAATTCGAGCACGAGATGTCGGGGCAGTTGGCCGCCGTCGGCAAACAGATGGCGGAGAAATACGATCTGTCGGAGGAGACCGCAAAGGCAAGGTCGGAGGGCGTGAAGGGATTTCGATCCCACAAACTGCTCGACGCCAAGGGTTACGCAAAACTCGGCGGACATCAGCGCGACGGCACGGTCGCGGTCGATCGCTATATCTCTTACCGGCGCGGCAACGGCATCGTCTCGCTGGGGGTCTGGCTGCCCAAGGACGCGCCGATCGAGCACCACGAATTTCATGTCAGCGCGCCGGCCGGAATGATCGAGGGCGGCGAGCCGTTTTCCGATGCGCAGGCAGAGGCTTCGGAAGCGGACGCGTCCAGGACCCGGCAAATTCGCGCCTTCAAGGACCTGCCGAGCGCGGCGGCAGCCTTCGACGCGGCGCTGGCGAAGATCACGGCGTAAATAAAAACTGTCATTGCGAGCGCAAGCGAAGCAATCCATTTTGCAACGAAGAAAAAGTTGGATTGCTTCGCTGCGCTCGCAATGACGAAAAACAACCGGAGGAGAACACTATGTCCCAGGCAAAACGCGTCGTCCTCGTCTCTCGCCCGGTCGGCGAGCCCAAGCCATCGGATTTTCGCATCGAGGACTACGCGCTGCCGACGCCGGGCGAAGGGCAGGTGCTGCTGCGCACGATCTGGCTGTCGCTCGATCCCTATATGCGCGGGCGCATGAGCGATGGGCCGTCCTATGCGACACCGGTGCCGATCGGCGGCGTCATGGAGGGCGGCACGGTGTGCGAGGTCATCGCCTCGAACAATCCCGGCTTTGGCAAGGGCGACATCGTGCTGTCACGCGCCGGTTGGCAGACGCACGCGCTCTCCGACGGCAAGGGTCTTGCAAAGATCGACCCGAAACTCGCCCCCATCTCCACCGCGGTCGGCGTGCTCGGGATGCCCGGCATGACCGCCTATACGGGCCTGCTCGACATCGGCAAGCCGCAAGGCGGCGAGACCGTCGTGGTGGCGGCGGCGTCCGGCGCGGTCGGCTCGGCGGTCGGGCAAATCGCAAAAATCAAGGGCGCGCGCGCGGTCGGCATCGCCGGCGGCAAGGACAAATGCGATTATGTGAAGAGTGAGCTCGGCTTCGATGATTGCCTGGATCACCGCGATCCGAATCTGGCGGCAAAACTGAAGGAGGCCTGCCCGAAGGGCATCGACGTCTATTTCGAAAATGTCGGCGGCGCGGTGTTCGAGGCGGTGTTTCCGCTATTGAACGCCTTCGCGCGCGTTCCCGTCTGCGGCCTGATCGCGCATTACAACGATACCGAGGCGACCGCGCCGAAATGGGCCTCCTCGATGATGCGTTCGGTGCTGACCAAGCGCCTCACGATCCGCGGTTTCATCGTCAGCGATTTCGCCGCGCGCCACGGCGATTTCCTGCGCGACATGTCCGCCTGGGTGCGCGAGGGCAAGGTCAAGCATAAGGAATTCATTACCGAGGGGCTCGACAGCGCGCCGGCCGCGTTCATGGGGCTCCTGAAGGGCGCCAATTTCGGCAAGCAACTGGTGCGGGTCGGGCCGGACAAGGCATGAGGCGTTGGCTACGCCTGCAGGCAGAGTCGTTCACCGCTCATAGCGCTCGATGATCGCCGCCGCGATCAGACGCGCAATTCCAACGGCGTCAATTCTGGCAGGCAGCTGGTGCGGTCGGGCCGGACAGCACGTGAAAGAGCGCTCCCTTCGGCGTGCCTCTTGAATGCGGCGATATCTTTTAATGTTGGGAACCGAACATAACCGAGAGTCTTGGTTAAGCTAGGACACCCCGATAAGTGCTGTTGATGGCGTCATGCGCGCGTATTTGCGAACCCGAACGCTTGCTGCCGATCAGCATCGGTGGGTGAGGTTCGAAATTGCGCGGTTGGTAGATGAATTTAGGCGCGATGCAACGGAAGCGGTTGAGCGTCCCAAACGGCCAGAATAGCCCGATCCAGAACTCAGCCGACTAGCCTTCAATATTCCACTCGCGGAATTCCACGTCAGAGCTTTCCGCTTTGCGCCGCATCCGCGCGGGCGCAAAACCTATGGCAGGACAGAAAATGGACAAAGCCTCACCGCGTCGACCGGAAGACGAACCGGACTATCTAAAAGAGCTGCTCGCCAAGGCGGGCATTGATGAACAGGCACACACGCTCGCCACCAACCTGCAGGAAGTCGTAATTGGCGAACTCCATCATAGAGTAAAAAATACGCTCGCGATCGTTTCCGCAATCACTTCCCAGAGCCTTAAATCGGCGAGAAGTCTTGAGGAGGCGGGTAATACTATCGGCGATCGCCTGCATGCCCTGGGGGTGGCGCAAGACCTTCTCGTTCGCGAACGCTGGACCGGAGCCGGGTGTCGAACGTTGATTGAAAGCGCAGTAAAGGCTTTTCAGTCAAAGGGCCTCGATCAATTCGAAATAGTCGGCGAGAACATCGCAGTTTCCTCCGGTCCGGCTGTCTCACTGTCAATGGTCATTCACGAACTCTGCACCAACGCTGTGAAACATGGCGCGCTGTCCGTACCTGATGGCTATGTTTCCATATTGTGGACTGCTGCGGACGACAGGTTCAAGCTGCGTTGGAAAGAAAGCGGCGGACCGCCGGTTGAACAGCCAACCCGAAAAAGCTTCGGCTCTCGATTGATCGAGCAAGCGCTTCCCGGACAAATGCAGGGCGAGGCTCGATTGAGATTTGAAGCAGATGGCCTGAGTTGCGAAGTGAACATTCCGCTGAGCATTATCCAGGAACGGTAGTCCCATGTCCGCTGTGTTGGTTTAACGATCCAACAACAAACCGAATTGGAACGGAACTATGAATTGCAAGGAACTATAGTGACGTCATTATCTTGTTCCCTTCACAGGGATGGAAATTTCATGACGCTCACGAGCAAGCGGCTCCTCGTACTTCTCGTCGAGGATGAGTTTCTGCTGCGAATGAACGCGGTTGAGATGATAGAGGAAGCGGGGTTCGATGTCGTAGAGGCTGGAAACGCCGCCGAAGCGATTGCGATATTGGAAAGCCGCTCGGATATTCGCGTCATTTTTACGGACATTCAGATGCCAGGCTCAATGGATGGCCTGAAGCTGGCGGCTGCAGTGCGAGGTCGCTGGCCTCCCATCAAGATCATTGCGACCTCAGGTCGATATGTTATTCGCGAGGGTGACTTGCCGGAGGGAGGGGTCTTCCTTTCAAAGCCGTATACTTCGGACAGAATTTCGATTGCGCTTCGCGAACTGACAGACGCCTGACTTTCTGATCAAGCCAACCATTGCCGGTCTTTTTTATCTTTGGCGCGCCCGCCGCGGGCGCGGCCCCTTTGTGGCCGCCAGCTTCGCAAATTACGCATCCGCTTTGGCTGTACCGGCCAGGTGCTCGACCAATCGGCGTGTATGCGCTGGCAGCGCCTCCTTGCGGCGTACACAAACGATCAATTGCCGCACGGCCCATGTGTCCGTGAGTCGAAGCGTACTGAGCGCCATGGTTCGCCGACAGCGCGTAGCGGCCGTTTCCGGCACGACGGCAATCCCCACACGAGACTCCACCATGCGACAAACGGCATCCAGTCCTCGTAGCCGAATTCGCGGTTTCAGAGATCGGCCAAGACGCGTTGACTGCCATGCGAGATGCTCGGCAAGCGCACTGCCGGCCACGAGGCCGACAAACTCCTCATCGAGCAGATCGACGAATGCTATGTTGCGCCGCCCCGCCAACGCATGGCCGCGCGGCACGATGACGACGAGCCTGTCAATGCGGAAGGGGAAGGTCTCGAGTCCCTCGACGCCGGCCGAGTCGGCGGCCACCAGCACGCCGATGTCGGCGTGGCCCTGCGCTACGGCCGGAGCTATCTCGTAACTGAGGCGTTCCTCCAGTGCGATATCGACGCCGGGATTGGTTGCAAGCCAGCCCGAGAGAACATCCGGCAAGTATTCTTCCAGCGCAGTGGTATTTGATATCAACCTGATGTGTCCCCGCACGCCCCCGCGCGCATGCTCGCGCAGATCGCCGCGTAGTCGCTCCATTTGTGCCAAAACGAGCTGAGCGTGATGAAACAGCGCATGGCCGGCGGGCGTCGGCCGCACGCCTCGACGATGCCGCTCCAGCAAAGCCGTTCCGAGCATCTCCTCCATCCCTTTCATGCGTGCGCTTGCCGACGGCAGAGAGATGCCCGCGCGCGAAGCGCCAACTGTAATGCTGCCTCCCTCCACGACGGCGGCGAACAGTCGCAAATCGGTAAGATCGAAATGCACGGCGCAGATCCTCGACGCGTTACCACTCTGCCTATGGTACAGGCGAAGCCAGGGTTATGAAAATCCCCCGTTGCGCCATTTCGACCGACAACCAACTTTGTCGGTATGTCGAACCCAATCGTCTATCTTGTCGTCGTTGCCGCCGCATTTTTGCTCGCGGGATTGGTCAAAGGCGTCACCGGCCTCGCCCTGCCGACGGTCGGAGTAGGCCTGCTAAGTCTGGCAATGCCTCCCGCCCATGCCGCCGCTCTCATCGTCGTGCCGGCGTTGATAACGAACGTCTGGCAAATGATGAGCGGGCCCGGCCTTGGGAGCCTGGTGCGACGGCTTTGGCCGATGCAGCTGGCGATATGTCTTGGGACCTGGGCCAGCGCTAGTCTGATGGCCGGTTCGGAGACCGCATTGGCATCGGCCGCCCTCGGCATCGCGCTGATCGCTTACGCAGCTTTTGGTTTGATGAATGTGACCGTGCCGCATGTGCCGGCCTGGGCCGAGTGGTGGCTGGGCGCTTTTGCCGGCGGCGCAACGGGATTCATCAGCGCTGCTACCGGTGTGTTTGTGATACCGGCCGTGCCATACCTTCAGGCGCTCGACTTCGAGCGCGAAGAGTTCATGCAGGCGCTCGGCCTCTCCTTCACCGTCGCCACCATTGCGCTTGCCGGGTCATTGGTCAGCGCCGGGACACTTAATCTCGGCACCGGTCTATATTCGCTCCTCGCCCTCGTCCCCGCTCTGGCCGGAATGATTGCGGGGCAACACTTGCTGCGCGTGATGCGTCCCGCGACCTTTCGGCGCTGGTTCTTTTCAGGATTGGCGCTTCTTGGGGCGCACCTGGCCATCGGAGTTCTTTGATGAGCGGCGGTAGACGAACCACCGATCGGGCCGATGTCTAACGATCCTGCGAATCCCGTTCCGGACCTTGCAGCGTGACGCCGCCATCGACCACCAGCACCCGTCCGGTGATGTAGCGGGCAACCATCAAGATAGGATTGCTTTTCGGGAAGTCCCCGATCGTTCAGGCCGCTTTCGTGGCGATCGGCTCGATTCTTGCGAGTTCTTTTCCGATCTGCCGCTTTGCCGTTTGAATGTCGTAATCAGTCTGAAGGTTCAACCAGAGTTCGGGTGAAGTGCCGAAGGCCTTCGACAAGCGCAACGCCGTATCCGCGGTCACTCCGGTTGCCTCGTTCGACAATCGCTCGATCCGCGTCCGCGGAACGCCGCAGGCTTTCGCCAACGCGCCGGGAGACAGGCCGAGCGGCAGCAAAAACTCTTCCCGAAGAACTTCACCGGGGTGCATGGGAGCAAGTTTCCTGACCATCGTGGTTATCCTTGATGTAAAGGCCAAGTCCGGCCCTTCGTTGGCGGTCAGTGATAGTCCGCCAATTCAACGTCTTCGGGCCCTTCCGGGGTCCAAACAAAACAGATGCGGAACTGGTCGTTCACGCGGATCGAGTACTGGCCGGCTCGATCACCCTTGAGAGCTTCGAGCCGATTGCCGGGAGGCGAGCGCAAGTCCGTCAGCTTATGGGTAGCGTGCAGGAAACGCAGCTTGCGGCGGGCAACCTTGATCAAGTCGGCCGGGAAGCCCTTGCGGACGACGCCATTGAATGCGTCCTCCGTCAGAGAGTTCCTGAAACTCTTGATCATGACCATTTGTATCAACAAACGATACATATGTCAATCATCGTGTATCATGCAGCGATACAAATCAGGCGATTGCGATCCGCCCTGCGTGCTCATCGAGGTTTGAGGGAGCCCGGTGTTGGTAAGAAAGGACGCTCGCCGCCGTCGGCTCTATCTTGAGTAGACTAATTCGCGCGGTTTGCTACTCATGGCAGATGCAAACAGTCGGTCGTGCGTCTCTCGGCAATGCCACTAGGATTTGAAGTTGACGACGTGCTAGCTACCCTAAAGGTTCTATCGAGGACGCCATGCCGACAGCTAGATCGAGCAAGTTCAAGGCCTTCGTCGTGGTTGCGGCGATCAGTCTGGGATTATCCCTCGGAGCTGCAAGCGCATTGGCTCAAGGCGTGCCAACTCCCGGGCAGCCTCCAACCAAACTCGAAGCTTGGCAAATTCGACGTATAGAGCGGTTGAAACTTATTAAGGATGCGCTTGCGCCAAATGCGGCCAGTTCTCCGGCGTTCGACCAGATGCTGACGAATTATGATAAGTATCCGCTTGCTCAAACACCCATCGAGAATATGGACGTGCTAGGTCTTTTCTACGCGCCGAGGGAAGGAATTGCCAAAGCTCTGCCTTTAATCGTGATGAACGCGACTCTGGGCTGGTATGACGCACTTAGATTCGGTTCGCCTTCAGGGCAAACCGAGATCGTGAACAACGAGATGTTCTTCAAGCGTGTCTTCGTCCTTGCTGGGAAGGGACGAATAGATGAGTACATGGAATTTGCAAAATCGCATCCTGACGAAATTCAGTCCGAAATTGACCTAGGGCTGGCCTTTGCTGAAAGATCCAAGAATACGGAGGAATATGATCATAAGTGGCCAACCGCCTACGGGTTAGAGCGGACGATATGCGCTCTTGGAGGGGCATGCACTCCGCCCGTAGAAGCGCCGCAGAACCAGTGGAATGCTCTTTGGGATCAGACCAAACTGCGGGTCAAAACATACTACAAGGTTAGGTAAGCAAGCCCCGCCACACCCGGGCTTGTCCCGGCTCTAGCGATCCTGCGAGTCCCGTTCCGGTCCCTGCAGCGTGACGCCGCCATCGACCACCAGCACTTGTCCGGTGATGTAGCGGGCGTGACCGCTGAGCAGGAATCTTACGGCCTGGCCGATGTCCCAGCCGGTGCCTTCGGTCTTCAGCACGGACGCCCGCGCGCGCTGGGTACGCGCCGCCTCGCTCATGCCGTTGCCGCGGGCATAGACCATCGGTGTGTACATCGGCCCCGGGCAGATGCAGTTGACCCGGATGTTGTCGCGGCCGTGATCGACCGCCATTGCCTGCGTCAGTCCGATCACGGCGGCCTTCGAGACCGTGTAGGTGGTGAGCCCGCGCGGCCGCAGCGCCGAGATCGAGGAGATGTTGACGATTGCGCCGCCTTTGGCGGTCTCGATCATCGCGGGGATGGCGTATTTCGACAGCAGGAACATGGTTTCCACATTGACCTGCATCACCCGCCGATACTCCTCGGGCTTCTCGTCGACGACGCTGCCGCGGCTGCCGATGCCGACATTGTTGTCGAGGAAGTCGAGCCGGCCGAAGCGGCTGATGGTCTGCTGGACCAGCCGCTTGCATTCGGATTCCCTGGTGATGTCGCAGGCGATCGCCGCGGCGCTGCCGCCTTCGGCCTCGATCATGTCGACCGTGCGTTGCGCCAAAGCGAGATCGAGATCGGCGACCATCACCTTGGTGCCGGCGCGCGCCAGCAGGATGGCGGCCGCCCGGCCGTTGCCGATGCCGTCGCCCGCGGCACCCCCGCCGCTGACAATGGCGACCTTGCCGGCAAGGCCGGCGTCGTCCTCGAGACCTGTCATCGCATTCCTCTCCTGACCCGCCTGCGCTGCTCCGGGCCAGAGCGGACGCCGGAGATCCGGTCATTGTTAGAATTCGACGCATCTTGTTGCAAGCGCGGTAACCAGCCTGGGTTACGCGTCGTCAAGATTTGCCGGCTAACAACGAAGCAGGCGGCTCACGCCTTTTTGCGGGCTTATAAGAATGCGTATCATTCCAGCGCTCTTGCTCTTGATTGCGGCCGGTATTACGACCGCGGGCGCGCAAACTGCGCCGGCGCAAACGCCTGCCGCGCAACCAGTTCCCGCGGCTGCGCCGCAAGCGCCGGCGCCCGCACAAGACAATTCATTTGCGATGGATCATGGACGCGCCGCCGATGCCGCGGCAGCTGCCGCCGCGAAGGTCAAAGCGGCCGTGGACGCGGCCGCCGCAGCCGCCGCAGCTCCCGCTGCGCCCAGCCAATCCGCCAATTTCGGCGTCAATGGCAGCAGCGTCATCCCCGCCGCCGCACCGCTGACGGCGGAGGAGCAGAAGGCCGAGGCAGAGGCGCGTGCCGCCTGGCAGGCGCGTTGTCGTCCGACCGTTGTTGAAGATCGCGAAGGGCTGCGCCGGGCGCGATATGCCGAGCCGGATTGCGACCTTTCCCGCTTCAATACGGCCGGCACGGATTAGCAGTCTGCTGAAAAAGCCCTCGTCAGGGCCTACGGTTGATGATTCAATGTATATCATGAATCGTCGGGGGCTCGCATGCGGGGCAGTTTTACGGATCAGGGCGGGTTGTTTTCGTACATCTCGC